>Ga0335072_10002128_pt1 | contig 31196 bp, 31 predicted proteins | sample Lox_Sample_21_FD_206725 | JGI IMG/M metagenome (GOLD analysis project Ga0335072, IMG submission 206725) | Soil microbial communities from Loxahatchee National Wildlife Refuge, Florida, United States - Lox_Sample_2.1 | ecosystem: Environmental > Terrestrial > Soil > Wetlands | place: USA...
CGGCCATGCCGAGCGGCACCGGAATGCCGAACCATTGCACCAGCAGCCCGGATGTGTAGGCACCCAGGGAGACGAACGCCATGTGGCCAAAGGAGAACTGCCCTGCGTAGCCGGCGAGCAAGGCCCAACTGGCGGTGACAATGGCGTAGAATATCGCCAGTACGCCAACGCTCAGCCAATAGGCGTTGACCATGAACGGAAATCCGAGCACTGCCGCGGTCAGCGCCATCCCGCCGCACCAGGTCAGCGCTCGCACGCGTTACTCCATGCTCGTGTGGACGCGGCCGAACAGGCCGGTGGGGCGGACGAGCAAGACGATCATCAGGATGACAAGGCTGAAGGCCTGGGCGTAGGTCAAACTGCGGCTCGGATCGGGAAACAAGGCGACGAACATCGATTCAGAAACACCGATCAGCAGCCCGGCAAGAATGGAGCCGGCGACGGAGCCCATGCCGCCCAGAATCACGATGGCGAAAGCCTGGGTATCCGGGATCAGTCCCATCGACGGCGACAGTGAATAGATCGGACCGACCAGTGCGCCCGCGCCGCCTGCCAGCGCGCCGCCCAGTCCGAAGGCAAGCAGGTAGAAGCGCTGGTCGTCGATACCGACGATGGCAGCAGATTCGCGTGATTGGCTGACGGCGTTCAGTGCCTCGCCCCACGGCGTGCGTTGCATGAACCACATCAGGGAGATCAGTAGCAGAATGCCGGCGCCCCCGGCGAACACACGATCCCAGGTCATGATCAGCGGGCCGGCGATCAGCGCGCCGGAGAAGAAGGATGGCGGGCGCAGCGGGTATGGGCCGAAGACGATCAGGGCGATATTGCGCAGGAAGATCGAGATGCCGAACGTCACCAGGATGCCGTAGTCGCCCTTGCGCTCCGTTGTCGGGCTATAGAGCGGGGTCAGCAGCGTGCGCTCTGCCAGGACGGCAAGCGCGAACGACACCAGCATGGCGGCGACGACTGCCGCCAGTGGTGGGATGCCGAACAGCGAGATGGCGAAGTACGAAAAGTAGCCGCCCATCATATAGAATTCGCCATGGGCGAAGTTGACGATCTTCAGGATGGAGAAGATCACGGTCAATCCGGCGGCGATCACCGCATAGATGATGCCGATGGTAATGCCGTTGAGAGCCTGGATCAGAAGATAGTCTGCCATCCGGTGGTCAGGCGTCGATAGGTCTTGGCCGGCGAATGCCCCGCATCGAGGTCCGGCCTCTTTCGATGCAACGAAGGGGTGGATGACTGGCCTGCGCCGGCCGCGCCTCGGTGGAGGGAGCCATCAGGCGCTCCCTGGTTTCTTGTACGTATACGGCACGGTGGCGAACTTGCGCGGCCAGACGATCGGTGCGTCCGCCTGGCCCTGGTTCGTCTCGGCATATTGCAACAGCGTCAGCGGGGCGTTGAGGAACTGGTGATAATGCCAGGCCGGCTCGTGGCTGGTGGAGAAGCTGTACTGGCCGCGCACGCCGGCATACTGCGTCGTCTCGAGCGCGTGGATGATAGCCTTGGCGTCGGTATTGCCGGCGCGCTGAATCGCATCGAACAGCAGCCAGCCGCCGTCATAGCTTTCCATCACCGCGCCGGACGGGTCGGCGTTGTAGCGCTTATGGTACTCAGCCACGAAAGCCCTGGTCTTGTCAGTCCAGGCGGCCTTCGGCAGGCCTACGTTCTCGGTCACCAGGTATTTGCCGGCCTCGCCGACGTTCTGCCAGAAGGTCGGATCTACCGATTCGCCTCCGGAATTATAAATGCCGCAGGCCGGTGTGGGCGCGAAGCCCAGATCGTGCGCCTGGCGGATCATCGGATAGGCGCCGGCCTCGGCATAGATATTGATGAAAAAGTCATAAGCCGGCGTCGTGCTCTTGAATCGCAGGATCTGCGCGGTGAAGTCGGTGAGGTTCGGATCGGCATCGACGGCGGTGTATTTCACCCCGGCCTTGGTCAGCTCCTGCTGCACGATGGTGCGGGCGGCGAGCCCCACGTCATCCTTCTCCGCGATGATCGCGACATTCTTGAAGCCGGCGGCCACCATCCACTGCCCGATCGCCACGTCGATCAGAGAGACGGCAGGGGCGTTGCGGAACACCTCGGGATAGCCTTTGGCGGTGATCTGGTCGGACCAGACGTCGCAAGCCATGAACGGGGTGCCGTACTTGTGGAATACCTCCATCTCGGCCAGTGCCACCGGACTGTGGAATTCGCCGAATACCGCGACCACTTTGTCCTGCTGCACGAGGCGCTCGGCGGCAGTGCGGCCCTCGGCGGGCATGCCGCGGGTGTCGGCATAGGTGATCTCCACTTGACGGCCCAGCACACCGCCATGGGCGTTCACCTCCTCGGCAGCGAGCGACGCGGCGTTCTTCATATTCGTGCCTTCGGCATAGCCGCCGGGCGGAGACAGGGGGCCGACCCAGCCGATGCGGATCGGTTCGGCGGCCCGGGCGCGATGCCGCAGTAACGGCAGCGTGGCGGCAGCGCCAGCGGTGGTCAGGATGTCGCGGCGAGACAGGCGGTTCGACGAGACGGTCACATTCCCCGAAGGCTTCTGGTTTGCCATGTGCGGATCCCCTCCTGTTCCATGCGGCGGGTGGTATCGCGGTGCCCATCCGTCCGCGTTCCCTCTGTTAGCAGTCAGCGTGCCAAGCGCGGCGCCCACGTTTCCCGCCGCGGCCAAGCTTACACGCGACGCGCCGGCGTGCGCAGGGTGACGCGAGACGGTGACGCATGGGCGGTGCCTGCCCACGCGATGAGCACTGGCGGCGCATCCCGGAACGCGGAAGGCGCCCCGGAAAGGATTCGTTCACTTCCGTCTGCTGCAATGGGGCCATGCATGCCGCGATGGAAGCCGCGACGCCGTTCGCCGCCGTCCTTACGTGCCTCGAGCAATTGGGCCGAACGCTGGCGATTGCACGCAACGTCGCCTTTGCCGGCAGGCGGTTGGATCTCGCCGGCCTCGATGGTGAAACGGGCCTGGTCTGCGCCCGCGTGCTGGACCTGCCGGTAGAGGAAGGGCGCACGCTGATCCCGGCGCTGGTTGCGCTGCGGGCGCAACTGGAGGCGCTGTTTCAAGCGCTGGAATGCTCTGGGGCGCCGCCACCCATCTGATCGCCCCCCGAAATTGCTCGGCAAAGGCCGCATCATGACCGTGGGTCTCAGTTCCCTGCTTACCGCTGCCGCTGCGCTGGCCGTGGTCCTGACATTGGTCTGGGCAGGAGCGCGCCTTGCGCGCATGACAAATCTCGCGCCCCGCCCGCCTGGCACCCGCCTGCTGGCACTGCGCGATACGCTCGCCCTCGACGCACGGCGCCGCTTGCTCGTCGTGCGCTGTGGGTCGCAGGACGTGGTTTTGCTCACGGGCGGCAGCCAGGATCTGGTGGTCGGCTGGCTGCTGCCGACGCCGGTCGCCACCAGCGGTCATGCCTCGAAGGGAGACGCGGCGACATGAGGCCGCGGCATTGGCTCTTCTTGGCGGTGCTGGTCCTGGTGCCGGTGGCGGCGCACGCGCAATCGGTCAGCATCGACCTTGGCGCGGCAGGGCAGGCGGGCGCGACCAGCCGGATCATCCAGTTGACGGCCCTGGTCACCGTACTGTCCCTGGCGCCCAGCCTGTTGGTGATGATGACGGCGTTCACCCGCATCATCATTGTGCTCTCGCTGCTGCGCAGCGCGCTTGCGACCCAGAGCACGCCGCCGAATATGGTGCTGATCGGGCTGGCCCTGTTCTTGACGTTCTTCGTCATGCAGCCGGTACTGGATGTGTCCTGGACCCAGGGTCTGGCGCCTATGGTGGCCGGCAGGGTCAGCGAAATCGAGGGCATGCGGCTCGCCGTCGCACCCTTCCACCGCTTCATGGTCACCAATCTCCGGCCGGCGGATCTGCGCTTCTTCCTGGACCTGGCGCACCTGCCCCCGGCTGCCACGCCCGAGGACGCCCCATGGCGCGCCGTGGTGCCGGCATTTCTGGTCGGCGAGCTGCGCCGCGCCTTCGAAATGGGCTTTCTCCTGTTCCTGCCCTTCCTGGTGATCGACATGGTTGTCGCCAGCGTGCTGATGAGCTTGGGCATGATGATGCTGCCGCCGAGCGTGGTGTCGCTGCCCTTCAAACTGATCTTCTTCGTGCTGGTGGACGGCTGGCGGCTGGTTGCCGGCAGCCTGGTGCAAAGTTTCATCGGGCAGTGACGCCGCCGCCCAGGCTCAGCGTAGCAGGTTACCGTCAATTGCCCGCTAAATCGGCAGGTCAATACCGTTTGTAAGGCAGGAACTTGCCGGACATGGTCACCTTCACCCGGTCGCCTTTTTGGTCGGGCTGGCGCTCGATCGCCATATCGAAGTCGATCGCGCTCATGATGCCGTCGCCAAACTCCTCCTGGATCAGCTCCTTCCAGGTGGTGCCGTACACCATGACCAGCTCGTAGAAGCGGTAGATCAGTGGGTCGGTAGGGATCGCGCCGGGCAGGGAGCCGCGATAAGGGATTGCTTGCAGGAGCTCGGTTTCGGCTGGATCCAGCCCGAACAGGTCCGCGGTTTTTGCCGCTGTCTCCGGCGTCATGGACATCTGGCCGAGGCAGGCGGCGCAGGTCCAGGTGGGCGAGAAGCCGATCCGGGCGGCGATATCCGCCCAGGTGAGCTGCTTCTGCTGCTTGATCGCCAGGATCTTGCGTCCCAGGGCGGTCTTCTCGTCGTTCATTGCGGCCTCCCCAGGGAGCGATGGCCGCCTGCGTAGCAAGAGCCAGGCCAACCTCCCGGTTCCTGCCTCGGCCCGGCGGCGATCCTCCGGTGACAACCTGCAACGTTCCGCCGGCTTGTTACCGATACGAACGAAACCACTTTGTTACTTTCGTTGCGCGACTGTGCAGCTTGCCGGGATGCACTCCTTGATCAGCGGAGTCTGATACTCATGATCCCTTTTCTGCCGCACTTTCGAGCGTTGCCCCGCTCCCGCAGGGCGGCGGTCGCGATTTACGTTGGCCTGATGACGCCGGTCCTCGCCGGTGCCGTAGCATTGGGCGTCGAAGTAAGCAGTTGGTCCGGCGATCAGGCCAAAATGCAGCGCACAGCCGACGCCTCGGCTATGGCCGCCGGTCTCTATTGCTACAAGAATATCGGCAACGCCGCGAATTGCACCAACAATTCCGCCGTGAAGCAAGCCGCGACCACGCTGGCCCAGAACCTGGCGACCGTGAACGGTGCCGGGAGTTCCTCCGCTTCGGTCGTCTCAGGCATCAGAAGCGCCTCGGACACGGCAATCCAGGTCAGTGCGCAAGAGACCGTGCCACTGACGATCTCGCGCATCTTCGATTCGTCGCCTTCCGTGACGGTCAGCGCGTCATCCACAAGCGAAGTCACTTCCAGCACCACCACGACCACGACCACAAACCCCGGCACGGGCGGGCAGCCCTGCATGCTGGCGCTCAATCAGTGGAACAGCAAAACCTCGACGGTCAGCAACACCGGCTTTATCGCCAATGGCTCGATCACGGTAACCGCGTCCGCCTGCACCCTGGTATCGAACAGCAATTTCAATGACTCCGGCGGCAGCAGCTTCACCGTATCCGGCATTTTCGCAGTCGGATCGATCCCCGCCCCGAGCTACACGAGCACGCCGACCGTCGCCTCGCTGCTGATTCCCTGCTGGGGTTCGATCAATGGCAGCGGCAGTAGCCAGAACGGTTGCAGCACCTGGCCCGCCAACGGCTATCTGCAGTCAAATAGCGCCGTGCATCCCAATCAGTCCGTGGTTCCTGATCCCTATGCAACAGGAACATCGACGACGGCCCTGGCGATGCAGAGTGCCGTCGCGAATGCCGGCAGCACGACCGGCCCCAGTCTGGCTTGTTCCAACCAGAACTGCAGCTATACGCTGACCGTCAAGGGCAGTATCGCCGGTACCACCCTGACAGTGACCTCGGTTTCGTCTTCCAACCTTGCGGTCGGCGACTCATTGACCGGAACCGGGATCAGCAGCGGCACCACAATCACCGCGCGCGGCACTGGGACGGGAGGCACCGGGACCTACACGGTGAGCAAGTCGCAGACCGTCGCCAGCGAAACCGTCACCGCCTCCGGCGCGGTACCGAGTTCCAGCGGCTCGCTGCTCAATGGCACCTATTGCACCGGCCAGGGCGGTGGCAGCGTCACCTGCTACCTGTACCCGGGCAACTACGGCGGCTTCAACGTCAGCTCAGGTGGCCCATACACGTTCAACTGGGAGCCGGGCGGCTTCGTGTTCAATGGCAATGTCAGCCTGACGAATAACACCACCTCGAACAACGCAGTTTCCAGCGGCGGGGAGACGATCTTCGTCACCGGTCAGTTCAACGGCGCAAACACGTTCAACTTCAATCTGACGGCGCCGGGCTCCACAACGAACCCCGGATCGTCCGGGCCGTGGACGATCGCGGGCGTCGTGCTGGCCGGGTCCGGAAGCGACACCGGCACCTACGGCGGCAACGGCTTTACTCCGGTGGCCACGCTGTCGGGCAACCCGCAGTTCCTGGTGACGGGCGTGGTGTATTTCCCGAACGGAACGTTCCAATCGCAGGGCTCGAATGGATTGGGTTCGTCCAGCACCTCGTGTTTCGAACTGATCGCGGGCAACATTGTCGTCTCCGGCGCCACCTTCCTCAACAGCTCCTGCGGCTCGCTGAACGCCCTGGCGTTCCAGAGCACGCCGGGTTCCACCAGTACGTCGACCTCGACGACGTACTCGACGGCACTGGTGCAATAACGCGGCAACGGCGGACGCAGGTCGCGTCCGCCGGCCAGGGTCCCTCCCGCTGCTTTCGCGCTTCCCTCGGGCGGCCTAGACTGGGTGCCCATTGGGAACGGGAGAGACCGGTCATGGACGACATCGTCATCGTCGCTGCGGCGCGCACGCCCGTTGGCAGCTTCAACGGAGCGCTTGGCTCGGTGTCCGCACACGCGCTTGGCAGCATTGCGCTGCAGGCTGCGTTGGACCGCGCCGGCGTGGCCGCGGCGGACGTCGATGAAGTGATCCTGGGCCAGGTGCTGGCGGCGGGCGAGGGCCAGAATCCCGCCCGCCAGGCCGCGCGCGCCGCCGGTGTCCCGGACAGCGCCACCGCATTCGGCATCAACCAGGTCTGCGGCTCCGGCCTGCGTGCCGTGGCGCTGGCCGCTCAGCAGATCCGCACCGGCGAAAGCAAGATCGTGGTCGCCGGCGGCATGGAGAGCATGAGCATGTCGCAGCACGCGGCGCATTTGCGCAACGGGCAGAAGATGGGGGGGCTGGAGTTCATCGACACGATGCTGAAGGACGGGCTTTGGGACGCGTTTCACGGCTATCACATGGGCAACACGGCCGAGAACGTCGCCACCAAGTACCAGATCACGCGGGAGCAACAGGATCAGTTCGCTCTCGCCTCGCAGCAGAAGGCAAGCGCAGCGCAGAAGTCCGGGCGGTTCAAGGATGAGATCGCGCCGGTGACGGTGAAAGGTCGGCGCGGCGACACGGTGGTGAGCGACGACGAATACATTCGCCATGACGCCAGCCTGGAGACGATGACCAAGCTGCGGCCTGCCTTCACCAAGGACGGCACGGTGACCGCTGGCAATGCTTCCGGCATCAACGACGGCGCCGCGGCGCTGGTGTTGATGAGCGGCGCTGAGGCGGCAAAGCGTGGCCTGAAGCCGCTGGCGCGTATCGCGGCGTTCGCCACGGCCGGCGTCGATCCGGCCGTGATGGGCACCGGCCCGATCCCGGCGACGCGCAAAGTACTGGATCGCGCGGGTTGGAAGGTGGACACGCTCGACCTGGTTGAGGCGAATGAGGCATTCGCGGCGCAGGCGCTGGCGGTGAACAAGGACCTGGGCTGGGACACGTCCAAGGTGAACGTGAATGGCGGCGCGATCGCGATCGGCCACCCGATTGGCGCCTCGGGCGCGCGCGTGCTGGTGACGCTGCTTCATGAGATGCAGAAGCGCGATGCGAAAAAGGGCCTGGCGACGCTGTGCATCGGCGGCGGGATGGGTGTTGCGATGTGCGTGGAACGCTGAGGCAGCAAAGCGCGTCCCTGCCGCGACGTGAAAGAGGATAGGGCGAGGCTGCCGCGGTCGTCGCCAGCCTTGCTCATCTTCGATTGCGACGGCGTACTGATCGACAGCGAGGTCATTGCCTGCCGCGCCGAGGCCGCATGTCTCGCCGAACTCGGCATCGCCGTATCGGCCGAGCAAATCATCGACCGCTATCTCGGCATTGGCATGGCCGTGATGCTGGCCGACCTGCAAAGCCGCCTCGGCGAGACCCTGCCTGCCTTGCCTACGGACTTTGCCGACACGCTGCGCCAGCGTGTCGCGGACGCATTCGAGACGGAGCTGCGTCCGATGCCGGGCATCGAAGCCGTGCTGGCGACCCTGCCGCACCGGCGCTGTGTCGCGTCAAGCAGTGCCCCCGAGCGTCTGCAACATTCCCTGAAGCTGACCGGCTTGCTCGCCCATTTCGACCCGCACATCTACAGCAGCGCCCAGGTGACGCGCGGCAAGCCCGCCCCGGATTTGTTCTTGTTCGCGGCGCGTCGGATGAATGTGGCGCCGGAAGACTGCATCGTGATCGAAGACAGCGTTCCGGGCGTGCAGGCCGCGGTCGCCGCCGGCATGCGGGCCATCGGCTTCGCCGGTGGCAGCCATTGCCGTCCGGGCCATGTGGAACGCCTGCGCCAGGCCGGCGCCGCCGCACTCTGCAACGACCTGGGACAATTGCCTGGTCTGCTGTAACTTTTGTGCTGTGATGGGGCGGCCGGCGAACCGATTGCCGCCATGCCCGGGCAGGTCTGGAAGTGCCGCCCTGTCCACGTGCTTGCGAGGTGGTTAAAATCCTCCAAGGGACATCCAAAACAGGAGGGCACGCCCATGGCACGCGTCGCACTGGTCACCGGCGGAACGAGGGGCATTGGTGCCGAGATCAGCCGTGCCTTGAAAGCGCAGGGCCGAACGGTGGTAGCCGTTTATGCCGGCAACGACGAAGCGGCACGGCAGTTTCAGGAGGAGACCGGTATCCGCGTCTGGAAATGTGACGTCAGCGATTTCGATGCCTGCAAGCAGGCAGTCGAGCAAATTGCCGCCGAGATCGGACCGATCGAGATTCTTGTGAACAATGCGGGCATCACCCGCGACGCCACGCTGCAACGGATGTCACGCGACATGTGGGATGCCGTTATCGACACCAACCTCGGGTCCTGCTTCAACCTTTGCAAGCTGATCTTCCCCGGTATGCGGGAGAAGAAGTTTGGCCGCATCGTGAATGTTGGCAGTATTAACGGCCAGGCGGGGCAGTACGGGCAGGTGAACTACGCCGCGGCGAAGTCAGGTATCCACGGCTTCACCAAGGCGCTGGCGCAGGAGGGTGCGCGCTACGGCGTGACGGTAAACGCCATCGCGCCCGGCTATGTCGATACCGACATGGTGCGCGCGGTGCCCGGCGAGGTGCTGCAGAAAATCGTGGCCAAGATCCCGGTAGGGCGGCTGGGCCGGGCGGAAGATATTGCTCGTGGCGTTGCCTTCTTCACCGCCGATAACGCCGACTTCGTCACCGGATCGACACTGTCGATCAATGGAGGGCAGCATATGTACTGAGCGCTGCTGTACGGCAAACGTCCGGGAGCCGGCGCCACGGAATCGAAACGAACAGTGAGTTCGTGTCGATTGCCGTTGTCCTGGCTCGATGCCGTCACGCCCCGGTGGCGTTTGGCTTGAGCCGTCTGCAGGACCAGGCACCTGGCGCCGAGGGAAGTCGTCGGCTGCGCCCGGCTCCCAACCCTTTGCAAGAGGCCAAAGGTGGCGGCATGATCCTCCTCAAACAGGAGGACTGCCGCATGAACGCCCCATCCAACGCAGTGTATCGCAGCATTTCCACCCATCGCTTCGCCGGCGCGCTTGGCGCCGAGGTGACCGGCGCCGATCTGTCGCAGCCGCTGTCCGATGACGTCCTGGCGGAAATCCGCGCCGCCTTGCTCGACAATCAGGTGGTCGTGTTCCGCAACCAGACGCTGACGCCGGAGCAACAGCTCGCCTTCGCACGGCGGTGGGGAGAAATCCATCTGCATCCGTTCATGCAGGGGATGCCTGACTATCCGGAAATCCTGGAGGTCATCAAGACACCCGACGACAAGAAGAACTTCGGCGGGTCGTGGCACACCGATCAGATGTTCTCGCCGCAGCCGGCTATGGGCACGATACTCTATGCCCTGGAAGTGCCCTCGGCCGGCGGCGACACCATGTTCACCAACCAGTACCTCGCCTATGAATCTCTTTCCGATCGCATGAAGGAAATGATCTCCGACCTGCGGACCGTCTGCGTCGGCGACAATTTCAAGCAGCATGGCGGCATCTCGCGTGCGCAGCGCTACGACCGCGAGATGAAGCACATGAAGGTCAAGGACCCGGGGAATGTGCAGACCACGTCAGTGCATCCGCTGGTGCGCACCCATCCCGAAACCGGCCGCAAGGCGCTTTACATCGGCGGCCATGTGCAACATTTCGAGGGCATGACCGACGCGGAGAGCGAGCCGCTGATTGCGTTCCTGAAGCAGCATTCCATCCGGCCCGAGTTCACCGCGCGGGTGCGCTGGGAGAGTGGCACGCTGACCTTCTGGGACAACCGCTGCACGCAGCACTTCGCGATCAACGACTATCCCGCCGAGACGCGGATCATGCGCCGCATCACCATTTGCGGCGACACGCCGTTCTGAGCCACGGCTTCAGTAGAGCAAGCGCAGTACCAACCACGCGGCGCCGGCGGCAAGACCTGACAGGGCGGCGCCGCACAGGAGGCGGTCTATCGCCGTACGCCGCATCCCTGTCGCCGCTGAGAGGGGGCCGTCAGTACGCCGATCGCGGCCAACCTGGAAGACCAGGTAATAGCGGCTCCACGGCAGGTGCAGGCGCGTGCGCATGTCCACTGCGTGCCGGCCATCAAACCGGTCGCCGAATGCATTCGACAGCGCCTCCAATTGCTCGTCGGTAAACGTGAAGCCGACATTCATGGGCATTCGATGCCGCAGCCGCAGCACGAAGTCCTTGGGCGCGCAATAGAGGCGAGAGCTCATCATCGACTTTCTTATCCTGCTCAAATTCGACCGGGAGGAGACCGTATCGTTTCTCGGCGATGGTTACGGGGCAGTTTCAATCCGCGTCGCGGCGGCCCAAATATTCCCGAGACCTTATCATTCACGTGACGATTGCAGGACTGGTCTGCCCGCAACGAGCAACGGAGGGACGCCTTGGTGGTATTCACCACCCTGGCGCATCCGCGAGGTTGAGTGCTGAGACGGAGGCACTCGTGCTGGCACACGAGGCCCGGATCGCCTATAAGATGGGCAAGGGAGAGTTTAACGTCGGGGGAAGGGTGGAACCGCTCCTCGCGATTCGAGACCTTCATACGGTGTTCCGTGCCGGGACGGGAATCGTGCGCGCCGTCGACGGCGTGTCCTGGGACGTCGGTCCTGGCGAGACGGTCGCCATCGTCGGCGAAAGCGGCTCCGGCAAATCCGTCACCGCGCTTTCCGTTCTGCGCCTGATCGCCGAGCCGGCCGGACGCATCACCGCGGGCGAAATCTGGTTCGATGGACGGGATCTGCTGCAACTGCTGCCCGACGCGATGCGCGCGGTGCGTGGCGGCGACATCGGCATGGTGTTCCAGGAGCCGATGACTTCACTGAACCCCGTGCTGACCATTGGCCGCCAGATAACCGAAACGCTGGAGCAACATCGCGGCCTTGACCGCGCCGCCGCGTACAAGCGCGCGATGGAACTGTTGGTGATGGTGGGCATCGCGGATGCGGGGCGCCGTCTGAAACAGTACCCGCATCAGTTGTCTGGTGGCATGCGTCAGCGGGTGATGATCGCCATCGCGCTGGCCTGCGAGCCGAAGCTGATCATTGCCGACGAGCCCACAACCGCGCTCGATGTCACCATCCAGGCACAAATCCTGGAGCTGATGAAGGCGCTGACGCGGCGGCTCGGCGTGGCGCTGGTGATCATCACCCACAACCTCGGCGTGGTTGCGCGCTACGCCAACCGGGTGAACGTGATGTATGCCGGCCGCATCGTCGAAAGCGGCCCGGCGGCGGATATCTACCACCACCCGCAACATCCCTACACGATGGCGCTGCTGCGCTCGGTGCCTCGGCTGGACCGGCCGCGCCGGGCAAGACTGAATCCGGTGGAAGGGCAGCCGCCGGACCTGACACGGCTGGATGCCGGCTGCGCGTTCCGCCCGCGCTGCCGCTTCGCCGTTGCGCCATGTGCGGAAGCGCCGCCCGCACTGACGGCGGCGGTCAACCCCGGCCATCTCTCCGCCTGCTTCCGTGCCGAGGACCTGGCGGTTTCGGGTGAGGCGGCATGAGTGGCGCTTTCGCTCCGCCCTTGCTCGACGTGCGCGGTCTGCGCATGCATTTCCCGGTGGTCGAGGGCATCATCTCGCGCCGCAAGATCGGCGAAGTGAAGGCGGTTGACGGCATCGACTTCACCATGCAGCGCGGCGAAACCCTGGGGCTGGTGGGTGAGAGCGGTTGCGGCAAGACCACCACGGGCCGCTGTATCCTGCGCCTGGAACGTCCGACCGAGGGTGCCATCATCTATGACGGCACCGACATCGCCACTCTTGCGCAAAAGGACCTGCGTGCGCTGCGACGGCGGATTCAGGTGGTGTTTCAGGATCCGTACAGCTCCCTCAACCCGCGCATGAAGGTCGGCGACATTATTGGCGAGCCGATGAAGGTGCATGGTATCGAACCGGATGTGGCGAAACGCTCCACGCGGGTACGCGAGTTGCTCCATATCTGCGGTCTCAACCCGCGCTTCGTCGACCGCTATCCGCACGAAATGTCAGGCGGTCAGCGCCAACGTATCGGCATTGCCCGCGCGCTGGCGCTTGAACCGGAGTTCATCGTCTGCGACGAGGCTGTTTCTGCCCTCGATGTATCGATCCAGGCACAGGTCATCAACTTGCTCGAAGACCTGCGCGAACAATTCCATCTCACCTATCTCTTCATTGCGCACGATCTGTCGGTGGTGCGCCACATCTGCCACCGCGTGGCGGTGATGTATCTCGGCCGCATTGTCGAACTTGCGAACGCCGACGAGTTGTTCGGCCACCCGCTGCATCCGTACACCCAGGCATTGCTCGCAGCCGTACCTGTGCCTGATCCGACGGTGGAGACCGCGCGGACCTTCCGCCCGGTGCAGGGCGAGGTGCCCAGTCCGATCAATCCGCCTTCCGGCTGTGTGTTCCATCCGCGCTGTCCGGCCGCGGTGGCGGGGTGCCGTAGCGCGCGGCCGGCGATGCGTGAGCTGCGGCCGGGTCATTTTGTCGCTTGTACGGAGGCTGGATGACGCATGCAGATACGAATGTCACTGCGAGCAGCATAGCGGCGAACGATCCCAGTTCCCAACGAGGTTGGTTCGCCTTCATGCTCCGCGAAATGGCATGTTGAGCCGAGTGAAATAAAATACAGGGGAGGCAAAACAGTATGGGAACACTTCGTTTGGCAGCCGGCGCGATGTTTGCCGCCGTGCTGGCTCTGGCATTACCGGTGCAGGCGCAGGAAAAACCGCAGTATGGCGGCACGCTCACCTACATGATCCCCGCCGACGCGCCGCCCAGCCTGGATCTGCACCGTGAAGCGACCTACGCGCTGGTGCATACCGTGGCGCCGTTTTACAGCGTGCTGATGCGCGTCGATCCGGAAAATCCGGCGGACACCACGAAGTTTGTCTGCGACCTGTGCGTTTCGGTTCCCGTGCCCACGGATGGCGGCACGACGTATACGTTCAAGATCATTACGGAGGTGAAATTCCACGATGGTTCACCGCTGACCGCGGCTGATGTTGCCGCGAGCTGGCATGAGATCATCTTCCCGCGCCCCGGCGTGCTGAGCGCGCGGGCGAATTGGTACGAGGCGGTGCAGTCGGTGGAGGCGCCGGATGCGACTACCGTCGTGTTCAAGCTGAAATATCCCAGCAGTACGTTTTTGCCGTCGCTGGCGGATCCTTATGCGGCAATTTATCCGAAGGCGATTCTCGACAAGGACCCGCACTGGTTCGAGCAACACGTCATGGGCTCCGGCCCGTTCAAATTCGTCAGCTATGACATCGGCCAGGAGATCAAGGGAGTCAAAAATCCAGACTATTACCACAAGGGGTTGCCGTACCTGGATGGCTTCGTCGGCATCTTCGCCGAGAAGCAGGCCGTGCGGGTGGATGCGATCCGCGCCGGCCGGGCGGCGATGGAGTTCCGCGGCCTGCCGCCGGCGGCGATCAACGACCTGAAAAGCTCGCTCGGCGACAAGCTCAAGGTTCAGTACAGTGACTGGAACTGCGGCAACCTGATCACGCCGAACTCCAAGCGCAAGCCATTCGACGATGTGCGGGTGCGCAAGGCGCTGTTGCTGGCAGTCGATCAGTGGCACGGCGCGCCGGCACTGTCGAAGATTGCCAATGTGAAGACGGTCGGCGGCATCGTGTTCCCAGGCTCGCCGCTCGCTGCCACCAGGGCGGAACTGGAGCAGATGGCCGGGTTCTGGCCAGATATCGAGAAGTCGCGCGCCGAGGCGCGGCGCTTGCTGAAGGAAGCCGGTCAGGAGAACCTGCACTTCGAACTGCTGAATCGCAACGTCGATCAGCCATACAAATACGTGGGAACCTGGCTGATCGATCAGTGGAGCAAGATCGGCGTCACCGCGACGCAGAAGGTGGTGCCGACCGGTCCCTGGTTCCAACTGATGCGTACTGGCGATTTCGACGTGGTGGTGGAGGCAAACTGCAACAGCATCGTGAACCCGGTGCTGGATACGCAGAAATACCTGCCGCATGACGTGTTCGTGGAGAATTACGGCGGCTACTCCGACCCGGTCGAGGCCGATATCTACAGCAAAATGCTGCACGCCACCGATCCGGTCGTGGTGCGCCAGTATATGCGGCAGTACGAGACGCGGATCGTGAACGACCAGGCGCACGAGTTCCCGATGCTGTGGTGGTACCGGGCGATCCCGGAACGCAGTTACGTGCATGGTTGGAAGATCGGCCCGAGCCACTACATCAACCAGGATCTGTCCGATATCTGGCTCGACAAGACTGCGACGGAGTAATGGCTGACAGCGCGGGGGAGGGTTTGAAAAACCTTTCCCGCGCGAAACGCCGGCAGGGGTTTCAAAGCAATGTACCGCTACATCGCCAGGCGCGTCCTTCTCGTCATCCCGACCTTGCTCGGCGCGGCAGTGCTGGTGTTCGCCCTCATGCGCCTGATCCCGGGCGACATCTGCGTCGTGCGCCTCGGTTCCGGTGGCGCGACCTTCAATCCGCAGGCGATCGCGCTCTGCCATCATGAAATCGGCCTGGACAAGCCGCTCTGGCTGCAATTCTGGGACTTCGTCTGGGGCTTCAGCCATTTCGACTTCGGCATCTCCATGTGGTCCGGCAAGCCGGTCGCGGTCGAGATCGCCGCCCGACTGCCGATCTCGCTCGAAATCGCTTTGCTCGCCACTATCGTCGCCGTGTCGATCGCCATTCCGCTTGGCACCATCTCCGCGCTGAAGCAGAACACCTGGCTCGACGTCGTCGTGCGCACCGTTGCCATCGGCGGCATCGCGACGCCGTCGTTCTGGATCGGCATCATCGCCATCCTGGTCGTGCTCGACACCACGGGTGCGTTGTTCGGCCGTCCCTGGATGCCGCCGATCGATTATGTGCCGATCTGGAAGGATCCCATTCGCAATCTGTCCATGGCGATCTTGCCGGCCATCACCGTAGGCTACCGCTATTCCGCTGTCAGCATGCGCATGACCCGTTCTGCCATGCTGGAGGTGATGCGCGAGGACTATATCCGCACCGCCCGCGCCAAGGGCTTGCTCGAACACCTCATTGTCAACCGCCATGCCCTGAAGAACGCGCTGTTGCCGGTCGTCACCTTGCTCGGCATCGAATTCGCCTTTCTGATCGGCGGGCTTGTGGTGACCGAGCAAGTCTTCAACCTCAACGGCATCGGACGATTGTTCGTGCAGGCGGTGCAGAATCAGGACTATACGCTGACCCAGGCACTGGTGATGCTCACGGTCACCGTATTCGTGCTGTGCAATCTCGCCGTCGATCTGCTGTACGCCTGGCTCGATCCCCGTATCCGCTTCGCCTGAGCAGGAGACCGCATCATGTCCATTACGCTGCCACGCGACGCGAGAGTTCCGCTGTCGGCCGATGACACCGAAACCGCCGGTGCCGGCTCCTGGTTGCGCGTGACGCTGGAATTCTGCCGCCGCCAGCCATTCGGCGCGTTTGGCATGCTGCTGGTGCTGGTCATGGCGGTCACTGGCCTGTCCGCCGACCTGATCGCGCCATACAGCCCGACGGCCAACGATTTCGAGGCGATGACCGAGGCGCCGAGCTGGGCGCACTGGCTCGGCACCGACCAGTTCGGCCGCGACATGCTGTCGCGCATCATCTTCGGTGCGCGCACTGCGTTGACCGTCGGCCTGACATCGTCCTTCGTCGGCGGCATTGCCGGCCTGGTGCTGGGTGTCGCCAGCGCATATTTCGGCGGCCGCATCGACAATCTGTTCCAGCGCGTGTGCGACGTGATGATGGCATTCCCGCTGATCATCATGGCGCTCGCCGTGGTGTCGATCTTCGGCACCGGCGTGCACAACGTGATCGTCGCGATCACCATTCCGCTCATCCCGCGCTGCGCCCGCGTGGTGCGGGCATCGGCACTGGCGATCCGCGAAGTGGCCTATGTCGATGCCGCGCGCGCCTGCGGCTACGGCCACGCGCGCATCATTCTGCGCCACATGGTGCCGAATGTGATGGCGCCGTTCCTGATTATGCTGACGGCGTTCGTCGGCCAGGCGATCCTGGCGGAAGCGTCGCTGTCCTACCTCGGGCTTGGCGTGCAGGAACCTGTGCCGGCCTGGGGCCTGATGCTGCAGGGCGGCGCCGAGGAATACGCCACCACCGCACCGTGGATCGCCGTATTCCCGGGCCTCGCGATCATGATAACGGTGTTCGGCTTCAGCATTTTTGGCGACGCATTGCGCGATGCGCTCGATCCGAAGCTGCGGAACCGGTAGCCGCGTTGGCATAGGCCGTCTTCCCACCGGCGCCTGGCAGACGGGGATCATGCCAGCCCGGCCTCGACCGGGCCTACGGCGCGGCGATCACTCCGCCCGGCATCGGTCGCGGCACACCGGTCGTTCCCGGAAAGCTCAGCGGCAAACCTGCCGCGACCCTGGCGGCGAGGAAGCCAAAGCACTGTGCCTCCAGCGCATCGCCGTCCCAGCCAACCGCCTCGACAGGCTCCACCGGCACGCCCAATGCGCCGCGAAGCGCCGTCATGATGGCTGGGTTGTGCCGGCCGCCGCCGGTCACCAGCCACCGTCGCGGTGGGGACGGCAGCGGCGCGCACGCCACCGCCTGGACCGTGAATGCCACCAGGGTTGCCGCGCCATCGGCCGCGGACAGCGCGTCGAGCCCACTCCCCGCCAGTGCCGTCGCAAAATCCAGCCGGTCCAGCGACTTCGGCGCCGGCCGGGCAAAATACGGATGCGCCAGCAGCCGGCCCAGCACTGCCGCGTCCACTTGGCCGGAACGCGCCAAAGTGCCGTCGCGATCGAAGCGAGCGCCGGTGTGCCGCGCCACCCAATCGTCCAACGGCCCATTGCCGGGTCCGGTATCAAACGCGATCAGATCGCCGTCCCCCGGTCCGATCCAGGTCACGTTCCCCACACCGCCAAGGTTCAGCACCGCCAGCGGCTTCCCCAGCGCGCTTGACAGGGCCGCGTGGTACGCCGGAGCGAGCGGCGCACCCTCGCCGCCAGCAGCCACGTCGGCCGAGCGGAAATCCCATGCCACACGCACACCGGTGCGCCACGCCAGCTCCTGTGCGTCGCCGATCTGCCAGGTGCAGTGACGGTCCGGCTGATGCAGGATGGTCTGGCCGTGAAACCCGATCAGGTCGGCCGGCAGATCCAGCGCCGTGACGGCACGGACGTGGTACTCGGTCAGCCGCGCCGCGGCCATTTTCACCCGCCGGTCCGCCGGATCCAGCGTCGGTGCCAGATCCAGGATACGGCGCAGGTCGGTGCGCAGCCGGTCGTCATAGGGCAGAGTCACAGTGGGGCCGAAGCCGGTCACCGTCTCCCCGTCGGTCTCCAGCCACGCGGCGTCCACGCCATCCAGCGAGGTGCCGCTCATCAGCCCGATCGTCCGCATTTTCCCCCCGCCCTGGCCTGTGCTAGCAGCGCCACTTTCTCCGAACACGGGTCCGCCGTCATGTCCAGCAGCGACTTCCTGCGCGAGGCCACCGCACGCGGCTTCATCCACCAGTGCACCGATACCGAGGCATTGGACGCCGCGCTCCGTTCGGGCATCGTCACCGGGTATATCGGCTTCGACTGCACCGCCGACAGCCTGCATGTCGGCAGCCTGATGCAGATCATGATCCTGCGCTTGCTCCAGCGGCATGGGCATCGGCCGCTGGTGCTGATGGGCGGCGGCACCACGCGCATCGGCGATCCCTCCGGCAAGGACGAGGCACGCCAGTTGCTGTCGGACGCGCAGATTGCCGCCAACATGGTCGGTATCCGTCAGTGCTTCGCCCCGTTCCTGCGCTTCGGCGACGGGCCGGGCGACGCGATCATGGCCAACAACGCCGACTGGCTGGATACGCTGGGCTACATCCCGCTGCTCCGCGAAGTCGGCGTGCATTTCACCATCAACCGCATGCTGACTTTCGATTCGGTGCGACTGCGGCTGGACAGAGAGCAACCCCTGACCTTCCTCGAATTCAACTACATGATCCTGCAGAGCTACGATTTTCGTGAGCTGCGCCGCCGCTTCGGGGTGACGCTGCAGATCGGTGGCTCGGACCAGTGGGGCAACATCGTCGCGGGAATCGAGCTGACACGGCGCACCGATGGCGCTCAGGTGTTCGGGCTGACCACGCCGCTGATCACCACCGCGTCCGGCGCCAAGATGGGAAAATCGGTGTCCGGGGCAGTCTGGCTGCGCGGCGACCGGTTGGCGCCCTACGACTACTGGCAGTTCTGGCGCAACACGGAAGACGCCGATGTCGGCCGCTTCCTGCGTTTGTTCACCGACCTGCCGCTGGACGAGATCGCGCGGCTGGAGGCCCTGGCCGGCGCCGAGATCAACGAGGCGAAGAAGCTGCTGGCGACCGAGGCCACCGCCCTCGCCCATGGCCGCGCCGCCGCCGAAACCGCGGCCGAGACCGCGCGTCTTGCCTTCGAGGAAGGCGAGGCGGCCGAAACGCTGCCCAGCATCGACGTGCCTCGCGAAGAGCTGGCGGCCGGCGTCCCCGCGTTCCGATTGTTCGAGCGAGCCGGCCTGGCGAAGACTGGCGGCGAGGCCCGGAGGCTCATCCGCGGTGGCGGCGCGCGGGTGAACGATGCGCCGGTGACCGACGAAGGTCAGGTGATCTCGCTCGACGATCTGCGCGAGGGCGCGATCAAGCTCTCCGCAGGACGCAAGCAACATCGGCTGGTGCGCGCGGCCTAGGGCGAGCACCGCGACGGCAACCAGATCGGAGGCGGCCATGGAACACAACGGCGGCTGTCACTGCGGCAATCTGCGGGTCCGGGTTCGCCTGACCAGGCCGCCGTCCGACAGCATTCTGCGCTCTTGCGCTTGCTCGTTTTGCCGCGCCCACGCAACGCGCACAGTCTCGGACCCGGCGGGATCGTGCCTGATCCGGGCGGACGACTGGTCCCTGGTGGAGCAATACCGGTTCGGCTCATACACGGCCGATTATCTCATCTGCCGCCGGTGCGGCGTCTACATTGGCGCCGTGTGCTACACGCCATCGGGTACCCGCGCGGTGATCAATACCAACTGCCTCGATGACCGCGCCGACTTCTCGCAAGAGCCGTTGCGCCCGGACTATGACGGGGAGGCGGCCGAGGCACGACTGGCGCGCCGGGCAGCGAACTGGACTCCGGCCACGCTGGACCGGGAAGGTGGCCCGCTGAAGATGGACTGATGCCGGCAAGCGTCTTGGGTCTGTCTCATCGGTCCGTTTAATCCTATTGGTCGCACCGCACAGACCATCGGAGGCTCGCGTGTATCTACCGTCTGCGTTCCGCCAGGACAGCACCGAGGTCCTGCATAACGCTATTCGCAACGCCGGCCTGGCGACACTTGTCACCCAGACCACCGAGGGACTGATCGCCAGCCACGTCCCGCTTTTGCTCGATCCGGAGCCCGCGCCATATGGCACTTTGACGGGCCACCTGGCGCGTCCGAACGCGCAGGCGCGTGGCGCCGTCGGTGACGCGCTGGCGATTTTCCTGGGGCCGGACGCCTATATCACGCCGTCCTGGTACGAGACTAAGCGCGAGACCGGCAAAGTGGTCCCTACGTGGAACTACGTGGCAATCCACGCCACCGGTCCGATCGAGTTTTTCCATGACTCGGACCGCTTGCTCGACGTCGTCACCCGTCTGACCCAGCGGCACGAAGCCGGTCGTGATGCGCCTTGGGCCGTCTCCGATGCGCCGGACGAATTCGTGCAAGGCATGCTGAAGGGGATCATCGGCTTTTCCATCCGGGTCGCGCGGTTGGAAGGCAAGTGGAAGATGAGCCAGAACAGGCCGGCGGCTGACCGGAACGGGGTTGTCAGCGGACTGATGGCGGAGGGGCGGGAAGACGTTGCGGCCAGCGTCTTGGAGGCTAATGCCACGGTGGCGTAGGCCTCAGGTCAACACCAAGAGGGCTCTGCCCTCTTGGAACTCCCGCCAAGGGCTCGCCCTTGGAACCCCAGACTTGCCGCATGTTGCAGCACATGCCCATATGCGCGCTACACCTTTTCGGGACCGTCGCAAACCGTATGGACACCATATTCCGCGGTGACCTCAGCACCGCCCGCGGGCGCCGGCTCGCCTGGGTGGATGCGTTGTTCATCGACCACGCGGTGTTTCGTCTCGTCTGGAGCAATTTTGCCGTCGTGGCTCCCGGCCGGCTCTATCGCTGCAACCATCCAACACCCGGCCGGCTCGCGCGCCTGACCAACCAGCTTGGGCTGAAGACGCTGATCAACCTGCGCGGCCGCACCGGCAACGGATCAGACGCCCTGTCGCGCGATGCCGCCCTCCGCCTGGGTTTGGACTTCATCGACATGTCGTTTGAGAGCCGCGGGGCCCCACACCGGGACCGCATTCTGCGGCTGCACGAGATCTATCGCACCATGCGCGCCCCCGCTTTGATGCACTGCAAGTCGGGCGCCGACCGCGCCGGCCTCGCCGCCGGTTTGTTCCTGTTGTTCGAGGGCGGCTCCGCACGCGATGCGCTGCGCCAGCTCTCGCTGCGGTTCGGCCATATCCGCGCCGCTAAGACCGGTATCCTGGACGCCTTCTTCCTGCGCTGGCAACGCGAGGGTGAGGGCCGGAAACCCTTTCTCGATTGGGTGCGCGAGGACTACGATGAAGCGGCATTGCGGCGGGACTTCCATGCCAACGGTCTCGCCAGCTTCGTCAATGACTGGGTACTCGCACACGAATGACCGCGGACGACGTGCTCCACACGCTGGCAGTTGCCGCATGGGACGGACCTTTCCCGGCCGACCTGCAATGCTCTGCGCGCGACGCGTTGGAGTCTGGTCTTGTCCTGGCGCTGCCGGCACTCCGGTTTGAAGTTGCTGCGGACGAACAACGCTTCCTCGACGCGGCAAGCCTCGGCGGCAGCCGCAAGAACATCAGCCTCGATCCGACGTCCCGGCGGCTCGGCAACAGCGCGCTGTCGGCGGCCGACGCTGCTTCTCTCACCGCCATGATGGCGCGCTTCGCCGATAGTGCGTTGCAGTTGGTCACCGGGTTGTTGCCCGCCTACGCGTCGGGGCTGGATCGCGCGCGTACTAGTTTTCGCCCCGCCGAAATCGAGGGCCGCGCCTACTCACCCCGCCATGACGACCGGCTGCTGCATGTCGATGCCTTTCCGACGCGGCCAATGGCCGGACGCCGCATCCTGCGCGTATTCAGTAATGTGGCGCCGGATGGCGCACGGCGCGCCTGGCAGGTCGGTGAGCCGTTTCCCGACTACGCTCGCCGCTTTCTGCCGAAGGTGAAGCCGCCGCTGTCCGGGAGCGCACCGCTGTTGCAGCTTCTTGGGCTCACCAAGGGCCGTCGCAGCGGCTACGACCACATCATGCTGGGCCTGCATGATGCCGGCAAACTGGACACGGCCTATCAGACGCTTGGCCCCAAGTCGGATGTCAGCTTCGCGGCAGGGACCACATGGCTATGCTTCACGGACCAGGTGCTGCACGCCGCGCTCGCCGGCCATTGCGCGCTGGAGCAAACTTTTCATTTGCCGGTCTCGGCACTGGCGCATCCCGAACAAGCGCCGCTTCGGGTGCTGGAGCGGCTGGTGGGCCGGCCACTTGCGTGATCGGCAAGGCCGCGGCGAGTTCTCGCAGCTAACAAAGTCTTCAGGGGCGAACGATCTGGTTTCTCGATCAGCAACCAGGCATGCTCCGGCTGGCAAGGTTCTCACCCTGACAGGCTCTCGACCGGAGTCCTTGACGCCTCGGATGAAATCCATGTGGCGGCTCAATTTTGCCCCGTGGGAGCGATTGCTCTCAGGCCGCGCGCCTTGGTGCCAGAGCGCTGGGCAGTTGGCTAATGGCGTGATCGATCAGGTGTGCGTCCGCATCCGGTGACAGTCCCTCGGCGATCACCTCGCGCGCCGCCGAAGTAGCGACATCGACGGCCGTGAGGCGCACCTCATCAATCGCTGCCTTCTCTGCCGCCGCGATGCGGTCGAGTGCCATTTGTTCGCGGCGTTTGGCCGATGCCTCGGCTTCGGCCGTGGCGGCCGCGGCAGCGCGGGCCGCCTCGGCCTGCGCGCCCTCGATCAGCGCCTTCGCCTCGGCCAGCGCCTCGGCGCGGCGGTGCTCTGCGTCCTTCAGCATTGCTTCCGCCTCGCGGCGCAGGCGCGCGGCCTCTTCCAGTTCAGCCCGCACCTTTGCCGCACGGTCATCGAGCATGGCTGCCAGCGCGGCCCAAAGCTTCCTGCCGAACAATATGAAAAAAAGTATGAACGCGACCGCAACCCAGGTGCGGCCTTCGGTGAGGGAGAAATATTCCATCGAGATCGGTCTCCCTCAACCTACGCCGCGTGCGGACAGCGCCGCGCCGATTGCGCCGTCCAGCCGCGCCGGTTCTGGCGCCGCGCCGGTCAGGCGGGTTATGACGGTGGCCGCGGTGTCAGTCGCAACCTGGCGGAGCGCCCCCATGGCAGCCGTACGAGCCGCGGCGATCGTTGCCTCCGACTCCTGCAACTGCTTCTCCAGCCGTTCGTGCAGCGCCGTTGCCTGAGCCGCGGCCTCGGCCTTGGCCTTGTCCAGGGCAGAGTTGATCGACGCCTGTGCCTCGGCACGCGCCTTCGCCGTCGCAGCCGCAACTTCGTCCGCGGCCTTGTCGCTCTTATCCTTCGCGTCCTGCGCGTTCTGGAGGTCACGGGCGATGTTCTTCGCCCGCTCCTCCAGTACCGATCCCACCATCGGAAGCGCTGACCGCGACGCCAGGAAGTAGAACACGATGAAGATCACCGCGCCCCAGATGAGCTGGTGCGTCGTCAGCGGGTTGCCGAAGTCGAGCTGCGGCATCCCTTCCGCCATCGCGGCGGTCGGCAGCAACAGGAACGCGGCAAGCAGCAGCCGCATTTTGTTTCTCACACGAACAAGATGATGAACGCGATGACGAGGGCGTAGAGCGCCACGGCCTCGGTCAACGCGAAGCCCAGGATCGCCAGGCCGAACACGCGGTCACGCGATGCCGGATTGCGCGCCACGGAGTTCACCAGCGCGGCGAAGATGTAGCCGATGCCGACGCCGACGCCCGAGAGCGCGATCACGGCGAGGCCGGCACCAATTTCCTTGGCGGAAGCGAGATCCATCAGTCAGTTCCTTTCATTGCGTGTTTGGCGCCGGCAGGGTGCGGCGCGGATGGGGGGAACGGGTCAGTGCAGATGCACCGCGTCGTGCAGGTAGATGCAGGTGAGGATGGCGAACACGTAGGCCTGCAACGTGGCCACCAGGATCTCGAAGCCGATCAGTGCGATCAGCACTGCCTCGGACAGGGCGGAGGGGATCCAGAAGATGATGCCGGCGCCGGCCAGCATCACCACGAATGCGCCGAACACCTCCAGCATCACGTGGCCGGCCATCATGTTGGCGAACAAGCGCACGGAGAGCGAGATGATGCGCGAGAGGTACGACAGGACCTCGATCGGCACCAGTAGCGGCAACAGCAACGCGGGTACGCCTTGTGGCACGAAATAGCTGAAGAAGTGTCCGCCGTGATAGTACAGGCCGACGCCGGTCGACAGGAAGAATACCACCAGCGTCAGCGCCAGCGTCACCACGATGTGGCTGGTGAAGGTGAAGTCGTAGGGCCAGACGCCCAGCAGGTTGCCGAACAAAATGAAAAAGAACAAGGTGAAGACGAAGGGGAAGAAGCCGCGGCCTTCGGGACCGATGGTGTCCACGCACATCGACATCACCGCCTCATAGGCCATTTCGGCGGCGGATTGCAGCCGGCCCGGCACCATGGCGCGCGGGCTCATGCCGACCCACAGCAGGCCGAGCGTCAGCAGCGCGGCGACGATCATGAACAAGTTGGACTGGGCGAACCCGAGCGAGGCGCCGAGATGTCCGAACACCGGATGGAGTTCGAACTGGCTCATCGCGTCAATGCTTGATCCCTGCGCCGCCACCGTCCCTGTTTCCCCTGCCAGTCCGCTTCTGCATCCACTTGTCGTTGCCCGGCGCAAACATGCGCCAGACGTTCAGCACGCCCGCCGCACCGCCAAGCAGGACGAAGACTGCGATGAAAATGGGCCGGGCACCGAACAACAGGCTGAGCCCGTAGCCGATGGCGACTGCCACGACCAGGGCCGACACCAGCTCCACGCCCACCCGCAGGCCAATCCCCCAGGGGGACATGCCGACGTCGCCGGGCATGGAGCCCGGAGATTTCGGCGGAGCATCGAGCCCCTGCCTGCTCCGGGCGGCCTTCAGCCGCTCCTCGAAAGAGGGGCCTTCGTCTTCGCCCGGGTCATCGCTCATATTCGCTCCTGGCAAGCGGCTTGCCGGAAGGCGGGCGCTTGCTACAGGGGGGGTAGCGGAGTGTCAAGAACGGGGGCGGGGGGAAGTGGGAGAGCGAGGTCCTGCGCATACCAGTACTGGCGTGCAAGGCGACACTCGGATGCAGCGGCGTGGTCAGTCGTACACCTCGCGCCGATGGCCAACGCGGACTACCAGGACAACCAAGATGCCGTTTTCCAGCGTGTATATCACGCGCCAATCCTCCACCCGCAGCCGGTAGTGGCTGCTGCCTCGCAGCGCTTTCACATATGCCGCGTGATGTGGATCAAGTGCGAGGCGCGCAAGCGCACTGGTTACGCGCCGCCGGACTGACGGCTCCAGATTGTCTGCCTGCCGTTGCGCTGCCGGCGTGAACCGAACGGTCCAAGGCATGCCGCGCCAGGATCGAGCTTGATGCCCCAGCGTGCCGCAAATTCCTCGAGCGTCTCACCGCGCGGGCGGCCCTCCGCCTCCCATTCGGCTATGGCCCGCTCAGCAATTCGTGCGTCCTGTTCGTCTTCCCAGGCTTCCAGGCGGGCTACGTCCTCAATCGGTACCAAGGCTGCGACCGGCTGTCCGTTCCGCGTGAGCACAACGCGGGCCTTATCACGCTCGGCCTGCTCGAGAGCTTCAGCGAAGGCACCGCTCGCGGCTTCAGCAGGAACGGGATGATCCAAAAGAGCGGACATGGGCAAACTCCTTGCCGAATGAATATAGCGGCTGCCGGCTGATTTTGGGAGGCTTGCAGCACTGGGATGTCTGGGCGATCACGTATGGGTCAAACTCGATCTGGCCGGCCCAGGAAATAGGCCAAGCAGTATGACCGATGTCCGTCCTGTTCGCCCGGGGTTCCGACGACAAAGCCGCCGCTCTTGCGGCACTCGAAGGCGTCACCGGGCATAGGGTTGATCTGCCGAACAACCCGTTGCAAGCGGGCAGAGACGGTTTTGACCTGGGTGGCCTGTCCGGGATAGCCCTTGATGGCGCGTCGGCTTCCGCCGACTCTCGCGGGGTCGATTGCAGACCAAATCCGTGCCCAAGTGACTGGAGCGGCGAATGGATTGCCCGGGGAATGCGGTCTCTGGCCCGGCGTTAGGCACTCTCGCCAGGGCCGCCGCCGACGGTAACGGCGTAGAGCTCGATCGCCTTCCGGCGGCCGGCCACGCGTTCCAGCGCCAGATACACGACCGGCGTGGTGTACAACGTCAGTGCCTGCGATACGATCAACCCGCCGACCACGGCAATGCCCAGTGGCCGGCGCAACTCCGCGCCGGTGCCGAATGCCATTGCCAGTGGCAGCGCACCGAACATGGCGGCAAGCGTCGTCATGATGATCGGGCGGAAGCGTTCCAGGCAGGCTTCGTGGATCGCCTCGAATGGTGTCAGTCCGCGCTGGCGCTCGGCCTCCAGGGCGAAGTCGATCAACATGATGGCGTTCTTCTTCACGATGCCCATGAGCAAGACGATGCCGATCAGGCTCATCACCGACAGGTCGCTGCCAGTAACGAGCAATGCCAGCAGAGCGCCGATGCCGGCGGACGGCAGCGTGGAGATGATCGTCAGCGGGTGCAGCAGGCTTTCATACAGCACGCCAAGCACGATGTACATCGCGATCAGCGCCGCACCGATCAGCAGCGGCTCGGTTGCCAGGGATTTTTGGAACCACTGCGCATTGCCGGCGAATTCCGTGTGAACGTCATCCGGCATCCGCAGATCCCGCACATCCTGCGCAACCAGATTTTCGGCATCGCCCAGCGCCATGCCTGCCGGCAGGTTGAAGCTCAGCGTCGCCGCCGGGAACTGGCCCTGGTGCCGCACGGCCAGCGGGGCAGTGCCGCGTTCGAAATGGGCCACCGCGGATAGCGGCACCTTGCCGCCGCCGGCGTCGCCCACATAGATGCGGCTCAACAATGACGGATCGGTCTGCAGTTTTGGGTCGACCTCCAGCACCACCCGGTACTGGTTGCGCGCGGTGTAGATGATCGACACCTGCCGCTGTGCGTAGGCATTGTTCAAGGCGTTATCGATGTCGACGGCGCTGACGCCGAGCCGTGCCGCGGCGTCACGGTCGACGACGACGTTGACCTGCGGACCCGCACGGTCCTGATCGGAGGTGACGTCAACGATCCCGGGCGTCGCCTTCAACTTGTCTTCCAGTGCCTGCGCCCAGGTGCGCAATTCGGCAAGGCTGGGCGAGATCATCGCGAATTGGTATTGCGATCCGCCTTGCCGCCCGCCACCGCGCAGATCCTGCGCCGAGAACAAAAAGGTCTGTACCCCGGCAACCTTGGATAGCGGCTCGCGCAGGCGCTCGATCACCTGCTCCGAGGACACCTTCCGTTCAGCGAGAGGCTTCAGGCTGATATCGAGCCAGCCGCGATTCATCGAGGCCCAACCGACGCCGACGCCAACCCAGGTGGCGACCTCCGCCACGGCAGGGTCCTTCAGGATCACATCCACCGCGGCGCGCTGGCGCTCCACCATGGCGGTAAAGGAAATATCCGGGGAGGCAACGGTCGAACCCGCGATGATGCCAGTGTCCTGCAACGGCATAAATCCCTTCGGCACGGTCTGGTACAAGCGAACCGTCAGCACGACCGTGCCCACCGTCAGCAGCAGCATGAACACGCGGTGGCGCAGCGCCCACCCAAGCGTACGGGCATAAAAGCGGAGGCTGCCGCGGAACGCTGCTTCCATCGCACGGTCCATCCGGCCCCAGAACGGCCCCAGCGGCTGCCGGCGCGCATGCAAATAACGGCCGCACAGCATCGGCGTCATGGACAGCGAAACCACGGCGGACACGGCGATCGCCAATGTCATCGTCATGGCAAATTCATGGAACAACTTGCCGAGGATGCCGCCCATGAAGATCAGCGGAATGAACACGGCGACCAGAGATATGCTGATCGAGAGGACGGTAAATCCGATCTGGCGCGAGCCGACCAGCGCCGCCTGCAAGGGTGGCAAGCCCTTTTCCATATGGCGCACGATGTTCTCGATCATGACGATCGCATCGTCCACCACAAAGCCAACCGAAATGGTCAGCGCCATCAAAGAGAAATTGTCGATCGTGTAGCCAAGGAACCACATGCCGGCGAGTGTACCGCAAATGGACAGCGGCACGGTCACCGCGGCGGCCATGGTGGGAACCAGGCGGCGCATGAACACGACGACCACAAGCAATACCAGGGCGACGGTGACCGCCATGGTGAATTGCACCTCATCGACGCTCGCGCGGATGGTGGTGGTGCGGTCGCCGACGACGCTCATGCGAATATCGGGCGGCAGCCAGGCGCGCAATTGCGGCAGCAGCGCGCGGACCGCATCGGCGGTCTCTATGACGTTGGCGTCGGCGGCTTTGAAGATGGTGAGCAAGATCGCCGGCGTCTTTCCGTTCCATGCGGCAAGGCGCGTGTTGGCGGTGCCGTTGATCACCGTGGAGACATCGGACAGGCGTAGAACTCCCGCGCTCCCGGTCCTGATGACAAGGGGGGCATAGTCGGCGGCCTGGGAGATTTCGCCATTCGCGGCGATCGCCTCGGCGCGGTCGGCACCTTCAAAGCGACCCGTCGGTTCCAGCACGTTGGTAGCGCGTACCGCCGCGTAGACGTCTTGCTCCGACAAGCCGGCCGCGGCCAGACGCTCCGGATCGAGCTGGATGCGCACCGCGGGTTTCTCCGCACCGTTGACGAATACCTGCGACACGCCGTCGGCCTGCGACAGGCGCTGTGCCATGATGGTGTCGGCGGCATCATAGATTTGCGCGGTAGAGAGAGTGCTGGACGATAGCGCGATGGTGATCACCGGCGTGTCGGCGGGATTGTACTTGCGGTACCAGGGACGGACCGGCAAATCGGACGGCAGATCGGTAATGGCGGCGTTGATCGCGGCCTGAACGTCATGCGCGGCGCCGTTGATGTCGCGGTCAATGTCGAACTGGATGATGACATTGGTGTTGCCGATGGCCGAGACGGAGGTGATCTCCGTCACGCCGGAAATCTCCCCGAGGCGGCGCTCCAGCGGGGCGGCGACGGAGTTGGCCATGGTCTCGGGGGCAGCGCCGGGCCGCCCGGCGAACACCACAATGGTTGGGATGTCGACGCGCGGCAGGGCGGAGACGGGCAGGAAACGATAGGCCACGATCCCCGACAACAGAATGCCCAACGCCAGAAGAAAGGTGGCGACGGGCCGGGCAATGAAGGGGGCCGAGAATGTCATGATGAGGTGGCCAGCGCCCCCGACTTGCCGGGGCAGTTGTTGGGACACTCCGGCAACCGTGCCTCTATATCGGGGAGCGATGCCCCAGCATCCTAACGCATAACCGATCCTGGCGGAAAGGACGGCGTTAAGTTGATTGGCAAATGTTACGTGGGCCAGCGGTCGCCGTTCCGTCAAACCGACGGCGTGTCACATGGCGCGCGAGCCGCCGGTTCGTCCATCCGGCAAGGAATTGGCAACAGGAAACCGCCCGAATGAGACTTTGCCTTGCTCCGATTGTCGCCATCATGCTGGTCGCGTGCGGCCGTCAACCGCAGACAGCCACGCTGGCGACGTCGAGCGGGACGACGGCGTCCCGATCCACCGCTGCCGCCGCATCGCGGATTCCTCCGGTCGAGTTGGGCAAACGGCCACCGGGCACGCCAATGACCAGTGCCAACATGCCGTTCTTTGACATCGTCACCTACTGCGAAGTGACAACACGAAAGGCCGATACCACGCCGCGTGGGCCGGCGTACGAAAACTGCGCCGGCAACCAGACGCATTATCGCAGCATTATCGGCGAGGCGATCGACGCCAGGCAGTTCAAGGAGCCAAAGGTCGTAGAGTGCGCCAAGGCTAGTCACGCCGCCTATGAGGGCATGTGGTATTGCATGAACGATCAGCCGTATTCCTAGGCGTTGACGCATCCGCCGAACCCGTCCAGCCTCTGCCTCAAGGTCAACCGACGGAGGAAACGCACATGCCGCTGCCAAATGCGGATACCGACGCCACCACGCCGAAATATTTGCGCGACAAGTATTCCATCGTGGGCGTGGGGGAGACCACTTATACGCGCGGTTCCGGCCGCTCCACGCGCGCGCTGGGCACATGGGCAATCCGCAATGCCATGGTCGATGCCGGGCTGAAGGCGTCGGACATCGACGGCATGTTGTCCTATTCCGGCAACGATTCCACCATGGGGCCGTTCCTCGCCGGTGATCTCGGCATAAGGCTGAACTTCTTCATGGATGTGCATGGCGGCGGATCGTCCACCGAGGCGCTGATCGGCATCGCCATCGGTGTGATCGAAGCGGGCATGTGCAAGTGCGTCGCGATCTTCCGCGCGATGAACGGGTTTTCGCAGGTGCGGATCGGCGGCACGGGCGCACGGTCCGCCGCGCCGGTCAGCGGCGATGCGCTGCACAGCCGCGCCTACGGCTGGCAGAGTGCAGGCCAGAGTTTCGCGCCGACGTTCATGCGGCACATGTATCACTACGGCACCAAGCCCGAGCAAGTGGCGATGGTGAAGGTGGTGCATTCCGAGCATGCATCGAACAATCCAAAGGCATATTACAAGAAGCGTTACACGGTGGATGACGTGCTTTCCAGCCGCATCATCTGCAAGCCGCTGCATCTGCTGGATTGCTGCGTCGAGACGGATAACGCCACCTGCATCATCGTCACCCGGGCCGAGCGTGCGAAAGATTTGCGGCACCGTTCGCCGCTGATCAGGTCGGTGGTGGGGCGATGCTCCAAGCCGCGCACCGACATGCACTATCAGTGCGGCCCGATCGACCGCGTGGCAGGCTACTACATCAAGGACATCCTGTGGCCGAACGCGGGACTGGGACCCGAGGATGTGGATGCCACCGGTGCCTATGACGCTTTCACCTTCACATCGATGCTGCAGCTTGAAGAATATGGGTTCTGCAAGAAGGGCGAGGGCGGCGAATACGTCGCCAGCGGCATCACCCGGCTGGGTGGCAAGCGGCCCAACAACACGTCGGGCGGCCATCTTTGCGAGGGCTATACCCACGGCATGAACATGGTGATCGAGAACGTGCGGCAGTTGCGGCACGACGCGGATGATTCCTGCCCGATCGGCCCGGAC
>Ga0335072_10002129_pt1 | contig 31190 bp, 30 predicted proteins | sample Lox_Sample_21_FD_206725 | JGI IMG/M metagenome (GOLD analysis project Ga0335072, IMG submission 206725) | Soil microbial communities from Loxahatchee National Wildlife Refuge, Florida, United States - Lox_Sample_2.1 | ecosystem: Environmental > Terrestrial > Soil > Wetlands | place: USA...
CGGATTCGCGGGCATTGACAACCCGCTGTTTTATGCCGAGGGGACCACGATGTTGTTCGGCGACGCGAAGAAATCGGTGAGCGAGGTCGCCGAGGAACTCAAGGCGCTGTAGACGAGGCGTTATAGACAGGCTTCCAGCCGCGGCTCAGACGGGCGGGTACGCCTGCGGCGGGTATCCGTTTCCGTCTTGAACACCGCGGAGGCCCCAGGTGAGGTAGCGCATGAAGAACTCGATTTCGTCGCTTCCGTCGTAATCCGGACTCGGATCCATCGTCCCCACCTCTCGACTCGCGACTATTTCGATCGAAGTCTAGTCCCATCAGTGCCGGTGCGACAGGCGGCACTGGCCTTAAACTGTCCAACCAGTTGATTGATAATTTGCTTTATCCGGGCACACCGGAACCCCAACCGGCCCTGCCGGCAGCGACGATAGTGAGTACAGATGGCATCCGACAGCATCACCCCCAACGGGTTGACACGCCGCGAGGAGTTGCTGGCAGTTGCCACCAAGCTGTTCGCCGCCCGCGGCTATCACGGCACCCGTATGGACGACGTTGCCGATGTGATCGGCCTGAACAAGGCGACCGTCTACCACTATTACGCCAGCAAGTCGCTGATTCTGTTCGACATCTACCGCCAAGCCGCCGAGGGCACCTTGGCCGCAGTGCACGACGATCCGTCCTGGACGGCCCGCGAGGCCCTCTACCAGTACACCGTGCGCTTGCTCACCGGTATCGCGGGTGACCCCGAGCGGGCCGCCGTGTATTTCCAGGAGCAGCCGTACATCACCGAGTGGTTCACCACCGAACAGGTCGCCGAGGTCCGCGAGAAGGAGGCCCAGGTCTACCAGCACGTGCACGGCCTCATCGACCGCGGGATCGCCAGCGGCGAGTTCTACGAGTGCGATTCGCACGTGGTGGCCCTGGGCTACATCGGGATGACGTTGGGCAGCTATCGCTGGCTGCGCCCGAGCGGGCGGCGCTCCGCCAAGGAGATCGCCGCCGAGTTCAGCACCGCCCTGCTGCGCGGGCTCATCCGCGACGAGTCGATCCGCAAGAATTCTCCGCTCGGTCGCTAGCAGCCGGGCCTTAACCCCACGTCAGTGGATGGGCGGAATCAAATGCAGCACGTCCCCGGTCAAGCCACTGAGCACAGACAGCCCCGTCACACTGGGCTGGCCCAGGAAAAAGTTCAGGTTCGGGTCTATGGACGGCACGTACGGGTAGATGGTCGGCGTTGCGGACGGCGGCAGCAGTCCAAGATCCACCAACGCGGCCTGGGGTCCTTGCAAGGCTCCTCTGGCCAGGTCGGGGAGGCTGGTGAACGGATCGACTACTTCGAATAAACCTGCCGGGGTGGGAACATTCGCGTAGTTGAGGCCGGTCCCGTAGGAGCCGTAGCCCAAGTCGACGAGCACCCGCAGATCGGGCTGGACCACGTCGGCGATCGGGTTACCGACAAACGGGATATCGCGAATCGGCTGCAGCAGCGGCAGGTTCTGAGTCAGCAACTCGTAGTACTGGGTGCTGCCGGTGTACCCCGGAGACGTCGGCAACTGCACCGCGCTAGCGACCTGGGCGGGTGTGAGATTGGGATACGTGTGGTGCAGCGCGAAGTAGCCCGCGACGGCGTTGGCATCCGACACGAAATTGAGTGGGTATTGAGGGGCGTTCGCGATGCCGTCGTATTGGATCGTGAAAATGCTTGTCGGGTAGGGGGAAAGCGGCGGCGTTGCACCGTTGAACGGCACATCCAGAAACGGTATGTAGAAGCCGGGGAAGCGCTCCAGGATGCCGCCGACGGGGTTGTTGGGATCGGCAAGCAGCATGAAGGACAGCTGGCCTTGATAGGGGGAACCCGCCGCCATAAGGGCTCTGATTTCGTTGGTGGCGATGGTGGCGCTCTGCGAGTAGCCGACGACCAGGGCGCTATTTCCCTGTGTGAGCACTCCGGTGGGACCCACCAGCGCGGTGTTGAGCAGATTCACACCCTGGGTGACCGATTGGCCGAACGTCAGGTTTCCGAGACTGGGAGTAATCGGCCAGAACTGCTCGGGCGTGAAGAGGCCTTGCGGGATGGCCCCGGCGAAGGCGGGGTTGGGCTGGATGTACGAGTTGAAAATGCTCGTCACGTAGCTGGCCGCAGGTGTCGGGTTATTGGTGCCGCCCATGATCAACGCGATCAGCGGGTCTGCGGATGCCGCCCTCGCCATCGACGTCATCGCGACCCCGCTGGAACCAGCGCTGCCGACGGCTGTTTGCCCGAACAGTGACTGGACGGGCCCGGTGATTGCGTTCAGCGCGTTCCCCGGCCCAGACGTCAGGGCCGAGTTGGCGGCCTCGGCTTCCAGGTAGGCGTTTCCCGCGGAGGCCAGCGCCTGGGTGAACTCGTTGTGGAACGCCGAAGCTTTCGAGACCAGCGCTTGGTACTCCTGGCCGTATGAGCCGAATAGCTTTGCGATGGCTGCCGACACCTCATCCTCGGCCGCCGGTACCAAACCGGTAGTCGGGCCTGCCGCGCTCGAGCTGGCGGTGCCGATCGCCGAACCGATGTTTCCCACATCGGTGGCCGCAGCCGCCAACATCTCGGGGGTAGTGAGCACGTACGACATCGCCCCGTCCTTCCCCACGACCGGAGATTTTTCCCGTCAATCGGGGACGGCGCGGCAAACCTGGCCACGGCACGACCCCCGAGTATCAACAGAGCATAGAGGGGTCCCGAGGGGAAGTCCGGCGTTTTAGCTAAGTCTCTGCGGGGGAGGCGCTTCCGGGATTCAGGTGCCTGCCAGGCGAGCTGGTCGGGCTCGGTAGGCGCCCCAAAAATTATGGACTAGTGTCTAGAAAAGTTTCGAGCGTTCTACGGACGGAGACTCTCATGGCGATCCGCGTCGCGCACGTCGGTACCGGAAATGTCGGAGGGCTGGCCCTGGCCGAACTGATCACCAATCCGCAGTTCGAATTGACAGGCGTGTGCGTGTCGACACCGGAGAAGGTGGGGAAGGACGCCGGGGAGCTGTGCGGCTTGGGTCTTGAAGGGCTGGACAGTCCGACCGTGACGGGAGTCGAGGCCGTTAACGACCTCGACGCCCTGATCGCCGCCCGGCCCGACTGCATCGTCTACTGCGCCATGGGCGACACCCGGCTGCCCGACGCGATGGCCGACATCATGCGCATCCTGGCCGCCGGCATCAACGTCGTCGGATCCTCGCCGGGGCTGCTGCAGTACCCGTGGGGCGTGATGCCCGAAAAATACATCGACCGCGTGGAAGATGCTGCTCGGCAAGGCAATTCGAGTATCTTCATCACCGGCGTCGACCCGGGGTTCGCCAACGACCTGATCCCGTTCGCGCTGGCCGGAACGTGTCAGCGTCTCGAGCAGGTGCGCTGCATGGAGATTCACGACTACGCGTCCTACAACGGCACCGAGGTCATGGACTACATGGGGTTCGCCAAGCCCCTCGATGAGGTGCCGATGCTGCTGCAGCCGGGCGTGCTCGGCATCGCCTGGGGGACAGCGATTCGCCAGCTGGCGGCGGGCCTGGGCATCGAGGTCGACGAGATCACCGAGTCCTATCAGCGTGAGCCCGCCCCGGAGGACTTCGACATCGCGGTGGGACACGTGGCCAAGGGCACCCTGGCGGTGCTGCAGTTCGAGATTCGCGGCATGGTCAAGGGGTACCCGGCGATCGTCATCGAGCACGTCACCCGGTTGCGGCCGGACCTGCGGCCCGACTTGCCGCAGCCCGCGGTCGGCGGCGGCTCCTATCGCGTCGAGATCACCGGCGAGCCGTCCTACGCCGTGGACATCGTCCCGACCAGCCGCAAGGGCGACCACAATCACGCCGCGATCGCGGGCGCCGCCGGGCGCATCGTCAACTCCATTCCGGATGTGATCGCCGCGCCGCCCGGCATCCGGACCACCCTTAGCATGCCGCTCGTCACGGGCAAAGGGCTTTACGCACCAAGCACTTTGGTGACCACCTAAAACGAACTAAATCGAAAGGAGACCCGCGTGGGACGGGTAGACGGCAAGGTAGCGCTCATCAGTGGCGGCGCCGGCGGCATGGGCGCCGAAGATGCGCGGCTGCTGGTCGAGGAAGGCGCCAAGGTGGTGATCGGCGACATCCTCGACGACCAGGGCAAGGCGCTTGCCGACGAGATCGGCGACTCCGCGCGCTACGTGCACCTCGACGTCACACAGCCCGACCAGTGGGACGCCGCGGTCGCGACCGCCGTCGGCGAATTCGGCAAGCTCAATGTGCTGGTCAACAACGCCGGCACCGTCGCGCTCGGGCAGCTGAGGAATTTCGATCTGGCCAAGTGGCAGAAGGTCATTGACGTCAATCTGACCGGCACCTTCCTGGGTATGCGGGTGGCCGTCGACCCGATGACCGCGGCCGGCGGTGGTTCGATCATCAACGTGTCGTCGATCGAGGGACTGCGCGGCGCGCCGGCCGTGCATCCGTATGTGGCGTCGAAGTGGGGGGTGCGCGGCCTGGCGAAGTCGGCGGCTTTGGAGTTGGCGCCCTTCAACATTCGGGTGAATTCGATTCACCCCGGCTTCATTCGCACTCCGATGACCGCGCACCTGCCGGAAGACTTGGTCACCATTCCGATGGGCCGGCCGGGAGAAGTGCGGGAGGTCGCCACGTTTGTGGTGTTCCTGGCCAGCGACGAGTCTTCCTATGCCACCGGCAGCGAGTTCGTCATCGACGGCGGGCTGGTGACCGACGTCAACCACAAGGAGTTCTAAAGCGCGTCGACCTCTGTGTTGGTCGCCGTGTTGGTTGCGCCGGTTAGCCGGTGTCGCTGATTTCGCGACATCGCAAATATCAGAGCTGCCGCGCGCTAATCTATCGCGGACAACCAGGGGGAGAGGGCGTGGCTGACGTGGACCGTGCCGAGGTTGCGTTCAACGAGCTGGTCGACGAGTTGGCCTCCCTGGAGGAGTCGAACCCGACCTGGCTCGACATCGCGACGCGACTGCTCACGTTTTGTCATAAATTTCCGCCGCCCTCGACCGCTTGGGACGGTCTTGACTCAGATGAGGTCTGGGACGCCATCCTGGACCTGGAACTGAGTGCGGCAGCCGACTTGAGAGCGGTCGACGCTGCTTTCTTTGCGCCGGCGCCATTGTCTTCCGCCTCTCGCGAGCACGTGCGGGCATTGCTTGCTACGGCGAAGAGCGCGCTCGTTCCAAAACCGTTCGGGGACACGCGCTTATCGCTCGCAGTAGTGGCGCGGGCGCTGGCAGGTGCCATCGACAACCTGGCCGGTTCCACCTACCTGACCTTTTTCAAAAGCCTCGGGGAGATGACGATCAAGGAGGGCGAGCCGTATCCGGTTTGCAGCCATGATCCTTGTCCCTGGCTGCCCGACCGCAAGGCGAACACGAATCCGAAAAATCGCCCGAAGCGTGATCTCAGTTTCACCCCTTCGCTGCGCATCGCGACCGGCCCTTTCGGATTCACCTATGTCCTCGACTTCAACTTCTGGGATCGGTTGAGTCCGCTCGGCACCAGCTCCAAAGGCCTGGTGATGGCGGCGGCGCAAACGAACTTCAAGCTGGGGGATTTCGATACGAAATACGCTCCGAGTCAGCCAGGCAAACTGTCCAAATGGTATGCGAATCGCGGACCCCGGAACGATACCCAGCAGGTCGACAGGATCACGAGACTGATCGGCGCGGCTATGGCGGAAGGTGCCGAGCTGGTACTCATGCCCGAATACGCCGCCTCTGAGAGCGCATACAAAACGCTCGACGGGCTCCCGGGCTCAGACTTTCCGCGAGTTTTCTGCATCGGCATATCGCGGCCCGACACAAACGATTATGTAAAAAATCAGGCCTGGCTGCGGGTGAGCACGCCCGGAATCTCACCAAGCTATTCGACGCACTTCCACGCCAAGACATCCGGCGCCAAGCTTTTGGGCGCAATCACTGAACGCATCCGCCTCGCCTCGGAGATCAGGGTTTTCGTCAGTCAAAACTGGTCGCTCTGCGTACTGATCTGCGTTGAGGTACTGGCCGACGGGATACTCGAACAGCTCGCAAAGATGGGCACGAATCTGCTTCTCGTGCCGGCGATGAGTGAAAAAACGAACTCGATGGTCGCCGACGTCAGCACGCTATGCCAAGACAGCCAGGCCTTTGTCGTGATGGCCAACGGTCCGGCCGAGTGGTGGACGGAAGACGGCCAGGACCCGCCATGCGAGGCTTTCTTCGCCGGTCCGTATGGAAACGCTCCGTCGAGCTGGGAAACGCGGTTTCGCGACGCGGGCCGACAGCCCGACCAGATCGCGGCGTGGGTCTTGCCCGTCTTGCAGAAAACCGTCTCCCTGCACCAGCTGCCACGGTGAAATAAGTGTCACCAGCTGCCACGGTGACAGTAGTTAACATTAGTCAATAGTTGACAATAGTTGCAACTGATCTTGCGCCGCCCTAAAATCGCTCTATGACGAGCCCGGCGATGCAGCTCACTTCGCTTCTTGATGACCTCGCCAAGCGCGCCTGCGAGCGCGACACGCAGGATTTCAGTTCGGCTGTCGGGCTGGTAGGTGACCTCGGCCGACTGGTTGTCCGTGGCGGCGAGTCGGATATCCGCCAGGCGCAAGCGGCCTCGTCTGCGGTGCGCGAACAGCTTCGTGACGAAGAGGGCGCACTCGGTAGTCCCGCACGGGCGTTGACGGGCCGGCAGAGTCGCGCATTTCTCGCGGGCGCCCTGTGGGCGGTAAGCGAGGTGATGACGACCCGTCTTGAAGCTATGCCGTCCACCCTCAGCGCTGGTCGTGCCACGCGCGCGGGCCGGGTCAGGACCATGGTGCTGGAGGTCCTGGCGTCAAGCGACAAGCCCCAGTCGCCGACCGAGATCCTCAAGTCGACAGTCGAACAGGACGAGGCGACTCGGTTTGACGAAGTGTCGCGGGCCCTTACCGAGATGTTGGCCGCCGGGCTGGTTGATTCGCTGCCGTCCCACACCGACAGAAGGATGAAGTACCTCGCGCTCACCCACCAGGGTCGTTTGGTTGCGGCTGAGTATGAGCGGGAGGGTTTGATCAAGACCAGTTGCGGCGCATGACGTCGGCGTCGTGAAAAATGGCGCCAGTCCTCCGGTTGTGCCGGTCAGCCGGTGTTGCGGCGTTTGTGGCGGGCGGCGAGGAACTCGGACCAGGACACCACCTCAGGGTGCTGTTTGAGCAACGCCCGTCGCTGGCGTTCGGTCGTGCCGCCCCAAACACCGAACTCCATATGGTTGTCGAGCGCGTCGGCAAGGCACTCGGCGACGACGGGACAGTGTCGACAAATAGCAGCCGCTTTCCTCTGGGCCGCCCCGCGAACGAAGAGTTCGTCGGGATCGGCGGAGCGACACAGCGCCTTCGACACCCACGCGGTGCGGGCTTCGGCCTCTTTGCCGGTGTGGGCGGGGACTGCATCCATCTAGGACACTCCTTGCCGGTGTTCGCCCCCCGGCGATCACTATTCCGGCGGGGTTCAGCCGTGTCTGTCCGCCGGTCGGTCGGTGCGTGGGATGAATTGCGCGTCCCCCGATTGGGGGAACGGCCGCAACCGCTATGGGACACTGAACGGCATGATCGGCGCGGCGGCGACCGAGAAAGTGCGCGTGGTCGTGGGCGAAGATCACCCGCTGTTCCGCGACGGGCTCGTGCGGGCGCTGACCTCGAGCGGCGCAGTGGATGTGGTCGCTGAAGCCGATGACGGCGTTGCTGCCCTGGCTCTGATCAAGACCCATCTGCCGCACGTCGCGCTGCTGGATTACCGGATGCCCGGGATGGATGGTGCAAAGGTCGCCGCCGCGGTCCGTCGCGATGACCTGCCGACCAGGGTGTTGCTGCTGTCGGCGCACGATGAGTCGGCGATCGTCTTCCACGCCCTGGCGGACGGCGCCGCGGGATTCATGTCCAAAGAATCGACGAAAACCGAGATCGTGCAGGGTGTGCTCGACTGCGCCGGGGGCCGCGATGTCGTGTCGCCGGCCCTTGCCGCCGGTCTGGCGGGGGAGATCCGCCGCCGCAGCGAAAGCCAGACACCGGTGCTCACGCCCCGCGAGGGCGAGGTGCTGAATCTCATCGCCCAGGGTCGCAGCATCCCTGCGATCGCGGCGGAACTGTACCTGGCCCCGTCCACGGTCAAGACCCACGTGCAACGCTTGTACGAGAAACTCGGCGTCGGTGATCGCGCTGCGGCTGTCGCGGCGGCGATGCGGCGTGGGCTCCTCGAATAGCATGGGCCGCTCGCTGGCTCGACTGGTCGACTTCATTGCGGCCGAACCCGTCCGCTTGTCGGCGCTTCTGCGCCTGCCGCTGATCGGTTTGATCGTCTTGCTGGTCTCGGTGTGGGAGGTTGAGCACTGGTTGCCCTTGGCCTATGCGCTGATACTCGCCGTCTATAGCGTCGCCGCGCTGGTCTGGGTGGTGGTGGTGCTGCGCGGCCCGGTGCCGCCGTGGGCTGCCTGGGTATCGACGGGTATCGACGTGCTCACCGTGGTGGCGCTGTGTGTGGTCTCAGGTGGCGCCACTGTCGCATTGTTGCCGGTGTTCTTTCTGCTGCCGATTTCGGTGGCTTTCCAGGACCGTCCGGCATTGGCGGCCGTCGTTGGAATCTGCACCGCCGTGGGGTATCTCGGCGTTTGGATCGTCTACTCCAAGCGCGACGACACGGTTGAGCTCCCGAGCATGGTGTACACCCACTTCGGACTGCTGCTGTGGCTGGCGGCTGCGATGACCGCCCTGTGTTATTTCCTCACTCGCGCCGCCACGCGGGTGGCGGCATTGCTCGACATGCGCCGCACGCTTGTCTCGGAGGCGATGCGCGCCGACGAGCGCAACTCCCGAGCACTAGCCGAGCGACTGCACGACGGACCGCTGCAGGATCTGTTGGCGGCCCGACTCGAACTCGACGCCGTCCGCGAACGGCATGCAGATCCGGGGCTGGAAGCCGCCTACCAGGCGGTACAGGACACGGCGACCCAGCTGCGCGGCACCGTCACCGCGCTACATCCTCAGGTGCTGACCGAGGTGGGTCTCACCGCGGCGCTGCGTGAGCTGATTCGCGACTACGAGCACCGCGGGCACTTCGCCATCGAAGCCGATCTCGAAGAGGTCGGTCGGCCACGGTCGCAGTCCCTGCTCTACCGGGCAGCCCGCGAATTGCTCGCCAACGCCAACAAGCACGCGCGCGCGAGCACCGTGCAGCTCCGCCTCGCCCGGGCGGGCGACGCCATAACGCTGCGCGTCGTCGACGACGGAATCGGGTTTGATCCGGCCATCCTGAATCGCTGTGTCGCCGAAGGGCACATCGGAATCGCGTCGCTGGCGACCCGCATTGACGCGATGGGTGGATCGATGAAGATCACCTCGACGGCAGGCGGTGGCACGCGGGCGTCCGTGACCACGCCCGCCGGCGCCGACTGAACACGCTGGATCCGAGTTCGGGTTCAGCGGGCGGGGCCCTCTACCCGCCTCGCCACCTGCTCGCCGAGACGGGCACGCAGGTCCTTCTCGAAGGCGACGAACTCGGGGCCGAGTTTCTCGGCCCGCAGGCGCTGCAGGTTCGGGTAGCCCGCGTCGCACTCGGCGTCCCACTCGTCGGCGAACTTGCCCGACTCGATCTCGCTCAGCAGCTCGCGCATCACCGCGGCAACGTCGAGGCCGTCGTACCGATCCGCTCGCGACATCTGGCCGTACTGGCTGGTCGGCGAGTGGTAGCGCATCTGGCCGGCGTAGCCCTCCCGGCGCAGCAGCCGATAGCTCCGCTCGATCTCGCCCGAGAGCATGAGCTCGGTCATGATCGCCTCGAGGGGGATGCCGGCCCCCGCCATCAACGCGACGAAGCTTCCGGAGACCCGGCCCATGGCCGGCGCGAGCACCTGTTCCACGGCGAGGTCGAGGATCGCCTCCTGGCGCGGCGTCATCACGATGGCACCCTGGCGCAAGCCGCCGAGCGCCCGTCCGACGGCCAGCGTGCGGGCCAAAGCTGTTCCGGTGCTGTCCTTTTCGATGCCGAGCGCGGTGATGAACCCGACGCCTTCCAGGTAGCACTCGCGTACCTCGGGGCCCAGCATCCGGGGAGCGACCATGCCGACGTCGCAGTCGGGGTCGATCCGTCCGAAGGCCGCCACGTAGCCCGAGGCCAGTACCCACAGCGCATTGGGCTTGGGCGTGATGGGCAGAGCGGGGATGACGTCGTCGGGGATGAGGGTGCAGATCACGTCGGACTCGCTCGCCGCCTCGATCTCGTGGGCCGTGAAGCCGTCGGCCACGGCCTGGTCCCGGGAGGCGTCGGCCTGGGTGAAGACCTGCACCGCGAGACCCGAGTCACGCAGGTTGAGGGCCCACGAGCGGCCCTGGTTGCCGTAACCGACGACGGCAACGCGCTGCCCGTCCAGCGCCGACAGGTCAGCGTCGGACTCGTAGTAGATCTTCGTCATCGCAAATCCCCTTTGCGTTGCTCGGACCAGTATCGCGCCGACTGGACCGATCCCGGTCACCCGACCCGATTCGGCGGTGCTATAACCGCGAGCATGCTGCGCAGCCTGGAGGACCTGGTCGGGGCGAACCACGTTGTCACCGACCCCGACGTCCTGAACGGCCGCAGCGTCGACCACACCGGGCGCTACCGGGGGCGGGCCAGCGCGCTGGTGCGACCGGGTTCGGCCGAGCAGGTCGCCGAGGTGCTGCGGGTATGCCGCGACGCCGGGGCGCATGTCACGGTGCAAGGCGGTCGGACTTCGCTGGTGGCCGGCACCGTTCCCGAGCACGACGATGTGCTGCTGTCCACCGAGCGGCTGTGCGCCCTCGGCGAGGTCGACACGGTCGAACGCCGTGTAGAGGTCGGTGCCGGGGCCACGCTGGCCGCGCTCCAACATGCCGCCGGCGCAGCAGATTTGGTGTTCGGAGTGGATCTGGCCGCCCGGGACACGGCGACCGTCGGTGGTATGGCGTCGACCAATGCCGGCGGGCTGCGCACGGTTCGCTACGGCAACATGGGCGAGCAGGTCGTCGGCCTGCAGGTGGCGCTGCCCGACGGTTCGTTGCTGCGCCGCCGCAGCCAGGTGCGCCGCGACAACACCGGCTACGACCTGCCGGCGCTGTTCGTCGGCGCCGAAGGCACGCTTGGTGTCATCACCGCGCTGGATCTGCTGCTACACCCCACCCCGTCGCATCGGGTGACGGCGGTCTGCGGGTTCGCCGACCTCGAGGCGCTGGTGGCCGCCGGCCGGATGTTTCGCGATGTGGATGGGATAGCGGCGCTGGAATTGATCGACGGCCGGGCCGGCGCGCTGACCCGCGAGCACGCCGGGGTTGGCGCCCCGGTGCCGGGTGACTGGCTGCTGTTGGTGGAACTGGCCGCCGACCACGATCAGACCGATCGGCTCGCCGATCTGCTTGATGGTGTGCAGATGTGCGGCGAACCGGCGGTGGGCGTGGATGTCGCTGCGCAGCAACGGTTGTGGCAGGTTCGGGAATCGCTCGCCGATGTGCTCGGCGTGTACGGGCCACCGCTGAAGTTCGACGTGTCGTTGCCGTTGTCGGCGATCGGCGGATTCGCTCGAGATGCGTTCGCTTTGATCCGCGCCCAGGCCGCCGAGGCGCTGCCGTTGTTGTTCGGTCATATCGGTGAGGGCAACCTGCACCTGAACGTGCTGCGCTGCCCGCTCGAGCGCGAGCAAGGGCTGTACGCGCCGATGATGGATTTGATCGCGCGATGCGGCGGAAATGTCAGCTCCGAACACGGTGTCGGCAGCCGCAAACGCGCCTACCTCGGAATGTCAAGGGAGCCAACCGATATCGCTGCGATGCGCACGGTCAAAGCCGCGCTGGACCCCACCGGCTATCTCAACGCCGCGGTGTTGTTCGACTAATCCACAGTTGCTTGTTTATCCACAGGCCAGGTACGACGCCGTATGGGCGCGCTGAACCTGACAGAGGGCGTTCCTAGTGTCGGGGCATGGGTTCGTGCGCGAGTGCCGAGGAGGCACGGGAGCGGGTTGGTGCCGCTCTCGACGCCATCGACGCCGCACACGCAGTGTTGCGCGACACCAGCTCCGACGTGGTTGGCAACGATTTCCGCGTCGACGTCGCTGAACGGTTGGAGACGCAGGATCGCACCAACCGCGGGCTGATGTACCGGTTTTTCGCCGAGATCGCCGACCCACCCGACGGCGCCGCGTGCGTACCCGCGGTGCGTGGGGCGCTGCGGGCGCGGCTGCGCGTCACACCCCGAGAGATCGTCCGCCGTTTCAAACTCGCCGCCCGGATCCGGCCAAGGCGGTCGTTGACCGGTCCGCCGGTGCAGCCGGAACTGCCGGAGCTGGCGGCCGCGGTGGAAGCGGGCGCCGTCGGCGAGGATCACATCCGCGCCGTATGCCAAGCGGTCGACATACTGCCCGCCCGTGTCTCGCCCATCGACGCGGCAGAAGCCGAGCGAACGCTGGTGCAGCATGCGACCAAACTCGACTCCGGCATCGTCATCAAGCTGGGCCAACGGATCGCCGACTACCTTAATCCCGACGGTCTTTTCAACGACGACGACCGGGCGCGCCGCCGCGGGCTGCATCTGGGGCCGCAGGGACCCGACGGCATGTCCCGGCTGTCCGGGTTACTTGACCCCGAGGCCCGCGCGTACTTCGAAGCCATTGAAGCGGCCGTGCGGCCCGGCAGGCACCAACCCGACACTGCCGCGCCGGAAGAACCCGACCAGCGCACACCCGCCCAACGCTGCCATGACGCGCTCAAACTCGGCCTCGAAATCGCAATTGCCTCCGGCAAGCTCGGGGTGCACCGCGGTCATCCCGTCACCGTCATCGCCACCGCCACACTGGCCGACCTCGACCAGGCCGCACGCGCCGTCGCCGACCCGTCGATCCCTATGCCTGCGCCCGCGCACACCGGGGGTGGGTCGAGGCTGCCGATGCGAGACCTGATTCGCATGGGCGCCAAGGCAATCCATTACTTGGCGGTGTTCGACGACCACACCACCCGGCCGCTGTATCTGGGCCGCCAAAGACGTATCGCCACCGCCGATCAGAGACTGATCTGCTACGCGCGCGACCGCGGCTGTACCCGTCCCAATTGCCTCGAATCGGGGTATCGCTGCGAGGTGCACCATTCGCCGGACTGGGCCGAAGGCGGCCGCACCGACGCCGACAAGCTGTTCTTCGCCTGCGGTTGCGACCACGGCGCGGCCAGCCGAGGTGAGTGGCACACAGTGGTCACCGACGGCGGGAGACTTGGCTGGACCGACGGCAATGGCCCACCCGAAATCAACCACGCCCACCACCCCGAAGAATTGCTGGGTGGAGACCCCGACCCGCCCGACACAGACCACCAGTGAGCGCCCGTCATCGCGGCCGCGACAGCACTGTTAGGCCGGCTTTATCCCGACCGCGTGGCGCAACTGCGCCAGGAATTGGTCGGCATCGTCGCTTCGAACGATGTAGTGCGATATGGCGATCCGGATCACCGTTGCCGCCTTGACCGCCGCGTTGGGACCGGGCAGGTGCCGTTGCAGGCCGTCGCGCATCTGCGGGATGACGCGGGAGAACTGGGCGATGGTGTGCTCGGGTTCGACGTCGACCATGCGCACACCGGAGTACGAATGCTGATACTCCACGATGAACCGCAGCACGGCGTCGAGCTTGTCGACTCCCTTGAGTCCCGCCGTCGCCTTGACCAACCCACTTTCGAAGAGTTGACGTTCGTAGCTCGAAAATGCTGAGAGCAACTCCTCTTTGGATGCGAACCAGCGGTACAGCGTCGGGCGCGAGACGCCGGCCTGCGCCGCGACTTCGGACAGGCTGAGCTTGGTCTTGCCGTTTCGGCCGAGCACCTCGGCGGTAGCCAGCAGGATCCGCTGACGCGTCGAGGTGTCGGTCTCGGTTGCCGGGGCCAGCTGGCTCATATCTTTCGCTCCAGGGTCTTTCGTTCGCTCCAGGGTCAGGATCGAGTCGGGCGCCGGCGCACCAGCACCGACTGCTGAATGGCGCCGATCGCGCCTTGCTCATCGAACAGTGTGCCGACGGTCGTCCCGATGCCGTCCGGCCCGTAGCTGGTCTCCGCGCGAATACCGATCCAGTCACCGTCCGGGACCCGGAACACATGCACTGCCAGGTCGGTGTTGAGGAACGTCCACTTGGTGATGTCCAATTTGCTGCCGATGCCGTTGGCGCAGTCGGCCACCGCGAACAGGCGCTCCAGCGGCGTCATGGTCTCACCCTTGACGAGGTCTACGGTCGGGTTGATCCAGGATTCTCCCGGGCCCTCACTCAGTGGTTCGGTCAGCCATAGCCAGTCCAGGCTGTGCACGTAATTGCGGTCCCAATCCCGTGCCTTGAGGTTGCGGCTGTGGGCCTCGGTGCGCGGTCGGGGCAGCGGAGTCGCGGTGTGCGCCAGCGTTTCGGTGTCCTGCTGCTGCAACCGCCATCCGCTGGCACGCGCCACCGGCCGGGGTTCGCCGTCGGGGCCCGGGGCGAGCATCTCGGCGCTGACCAGTTCGATCTGTTTACCGCCGCGTTGTAGCTCCGAGCGGACCCAAATTTCGCCCTCGGCCGGCACCCCGCCCAGCAGGTCGATGACGACCCGGGACAGGCGGGTGTCGTCGCGCCGGGCGCACCGTTCCAGCGCCCGGACCAGCAGCGCCGATACCGGCCCGCCGTGCTGTATCGCGGCCGACCAGGTGCCGCGCGCCAGGTCGGTGGCCCGGAACTTCTCGCCGAGCGCCCCGGCGTCGTTACTGGCGACGTTGCCGGTCTCGTTGCCGGTCGAGTCGATGAGCTCGTAGTAGGAGTCGGTCACTCGTCCCCTCTTCTCGGGCTGGTCAGGGCAGGCCGGCGCCGGGCGTTGCCACCGTCACGGCGTCCAGCCGAGACAGCCGGGTGCCGACAAGGCGCTGGGGATACGCGTCGGTGCTCGACAGCAGAAACAGCGTGCGACGCTCGGGGCCGCCCAAAGTACAGGCGATGGCGACGCGTTCACCCATGTCGATGCGGTCTGTCACGGTGCCGCCGGCAGTGATCCGCTCGAACTGGTGAGCCAGCGTCATCGACGTCCACACCGCGCCGTCGGCGTCCAGCGTGATGCCGTCGGGCGGCCCGTCCAGGCCGTCGGCGAAAATCCGGCGGTCATGCAGCGCGCCATCCCCGCCGATGGTGAACGCGCTGAGCCGCCGGCCGATCGATTCGGCGACGATCAGGGTGGCGCGGTCCGGCGTGATGACCATCCCGTTGGGAAAGTCGAGGTCTTCGGCGACGACGGTGGCGGTGTCGTCCGGGTCGAGCCGTACGATCACGCCGCCCGAGAAGGCCTGGGACCCGATGTATGCGCGCCCGGCATCGTCGATGACCATGTCGCCGAGATTGGCCGGGGTGATGTCGGTGAGGTCGGCGATGGTGACGACGGTTTCGCCGTCGTAGCGCAACACCTGGCGGTCTTCGGTCGAGGCGATCAGCAGCGACCCGTCGGGACGAAACCCCAGGCCCGACGGGCTGTGGCCGGGCAGCGGCAACGTGGTCAACGAGCCACCCATGGTCGCGGTGTGTACGGCTTCACCCAGCATGTCGGAGAACCAGAGCAGGCCCTCGAACCAGCGCGGGCCTTCGCCGAAGCAGAATCCGTTGGCCAGCGGCTCGGGGATCATCCGCTCATGCCTTTACAAAACACCGCAAAAGTGTCACGCACCGCGGGTACCGGTGTCAATCTGATGATCGAGCGAGCTCACGCGCTTTGTAGAGGTCGGCCCCTGAGGTACTGGCCACGGTTCCCAATCGCGGCCCAATTGCGGCCCAATTGCGGCCCAATTTCGTTGCCTCCCTGTATGTTCCGTTGGTTGATCGGCCCGCCGGGCCGCAGGCTTGTTAGCCAAGCTTTACAAATCCTACTCAAAGTGTCACGCTGAGCCGTGAGCTGCTAACGCGAGAGGCGGAGCGGATTTGACTAGGGCTTCTGAGGAATCTGAGCAGACTGAGCAGACTGAGTGGACGGTGCAGGGCCTGCTGGATCTGTTCGACGTGCAGGCCGACGGCCAGGATCGGTTCACCGGCGACACCGGCGCTGACGTCGGGGACGGCCGGCAGGTGGTGGAAGGCACCCAGGTGCTCGCGCAGGCGATTGTTGCGGTGGCAAAACGATTCCCGGATAAGTCGGTACGGTCGGTGCACGGGGTGTTCTCTCGTGCCATCGCCGTCGGTCCACCGATCGAGCTCGTCCTTGACGTGGTGGCCGAGGGCCGGTCCACCGCCACCGCGATCGTGGCCGTGCACCAGAACGGGCGCCGCTGCCTGAGCATGACGGTGCTTGCCGACGTCCCGACCGGTGACGTCATCCGCCACCACCTGCCGCGGCCCGATGTGGCCCCGCCCGCCGACGCCAACCACTCCGAGATGCCGATGATCGGGCGGGAACTGCGGCTCGTCGACGTCGTCGACGTCAACAGCCCCGACGAGGTCGGGCCGCCGGAGCTCTACGCGTGGCTGCACTACGAGCCGATCCCGACCCGTGACGATCTGGCCAAGGCACTGGTTGCGTATTTCACCGGCCATCTGGGGATTTCCACCACCATGCGGGCGCACGAGGGCATCGGCACCAGCCAGGCGCACCTGACCGTTTCCACCGCGCCGATGAGCATCTCCGTCGCGTTCCACGAACCGGTGCGCTGGGACGGGTGGCTGCTCTACACGCATGAGAGCACCCAGGTGGGTGCGGGAATGTCGTACGTGCGCGGCACCGTGCATTCCGAGGAAGGTGAGTTGTTGTGCTCCTTCGCGCAGGAGGCCCTGATCCGGCCGCTGCGCACCACCGACGCCGCGATCGATTCGCGCGCGCGGTTCTAGCGGCTGGAAAACATCGGGAAATATTCATGTACTTCACCATCACGCATCCGATGCACAGCCATCCCTACAACCCGGAGTTCTTGAGTGGGGACGGCATCGGGAAAGTGGCGGCGGCCACCGAGGCGGCCGGGATTCATGGCTTCGGGTTCACCGACCACCCGGCGCCATCGCAGCGGTGGCTGGAAGCCGGGGGACACGATGCCCTGGATCCTTTTGTCGCACTGGGCTTCGCGGCGGCCACGACCAGCACGCTGCGGCTGATCCCCAACATCGTGGTGCTGCCCTATCGAAATCCGTTCGTAGTGGCCAAGTCTGGTGCCACGCTGGATTTACTCTCCGGCGGCCGGTTCACGCTCGCAGTCGGCGTGGGCTACCTCAAACGCGAGTTCGCGGCGTTGGGTGTGAGCTACGACGAGCGTGCCGAGCTGTTCGAGGAAGCGCTGCAGGTGATCCGGGCAGTCTGGACCAGCGATGACATGTCTTTCGAGGGAAAGCATTTCAGCGCACGCGGCATCACCGCGCACCCGCGGCCCATCAGCAGCCCCCATCCACCGATCTGGATCGGCGGCAACACGACGGCATCGCGCCAGCGAGTGGCGCAGTACGGTGACGGCTGGTGTCCGTTTCCGGCCCCGCCCCAGCTGGCGCAGACGGCCGGCACCGCCGTCATCGATTCCGTGCAGCGTCTCACCGAGGGCATCGAGGATCTGCGGCGACGCTGCGATGCGGTGGGCAGAGATTGGTCCACGATCGACGTCACCTTCACCAACTTCGACGGTGGCAGTCCGGCAAGCGACGAGTTCAACGCCGACGCTTACCTCGATGGCCTGGAAAAGCTGGCCAAACTGGGAGTGACGTGGGTGAGTGTCGGCCTGCCCGGCGACAGCATGGCGCATGCACTCGACACCCTCGAGCGTTTCCGTACCCTCGTCATCGACGCCATCTAATGGATTTCTCGGTAGTCGACCTCAGCGCCGAGGACCAGGTCTTTCTCGATGAGACCCGGGCGTTTATAACGAAGCACGTCACCGACGAAGTGCTGCGGCGCCAGCGAGAGTTCGGTGAAAACTTCGACGAGCAAGTGCATCTGGCGCTGGGCGACGCCGGCTACCTGGCCTCGGATTGGCGGCTCGAGTCCGAGGGCGGCTTCAACGCGGTCCGTCGACGCATTTTCCACCTCGAGGTCGCGCGGGCACACACGCCTTGGTACCACTGGGGAACCACGTCCGTCGTCGCGCGGCTGGTGCAGCAGTTCGGCACCCCAGAGCTCGCCGGCAAGGTCGTGCCCGGCGTGTTGTCCGGCGAAATCCGGCTATGTCTGGGGTACACCGAACCCGAGGGTGGCTCGGACGTCGCCACCTGTAAGACCCGGGCGGTACGCGATGGAGACACGTGGATCATCAACGGGTCCAAGATGTTCACCTCGAACGCGCAGAACGCCCGGTACGTCTTCCTGCTCACCAACACCGACCCGCAGGGCCCGAAACACAAAAACCTGACCATGTTTCTGGTCCCACTCGATACACCGGGTGTCGAGATCCAGGCCATCCGCACCCTGGACGGCGACCGGACCAACATCGTCTACTACAGCGACGTGCGCGTGGACGACCTCTACCGGATCGGTGAGGTCAACGGCGGCTGGACGGTGATGCGCTCTGCGCTGGACTCCGAGCACGGCATCGTGGACCCGGAAGACCATGGCTTGCAATACATTGCGGCGATGTCGGCCCATGGCGATCTGATGGCCGAAGTGGTCGACATCGTCGCGGCGCTCGTTGCGGAGGTGGATGACGGGTCGGTGAATTACCGGCTCGGACGCAGCGTTGCCCGGATGGAGGCGGCGCTGTCCACGCCCGGGATGTTCGGGCGTGTTGCGATCGCGCAGACGATGCGCGACATCTCCCCGGATTTGATGGACATCCTGGGGACGGCGTCGGCGTTGCCCGCCGACACCCGGGCGTCCGCCAGTGACGGTGCGGCAGAACACCTTTACCGGCTCGCCTTACCGGTCGGCATATACGGCGGCACCCTCGAGGTCTTCCGCAACATGATCGCCCAGCACGCGCTCAAGCTGGGAAAGCCTGGCTACGGCGGGTGAGTGGCGGCTCGCCGGCCTAACCGGCGACTGGAGTCGTGCGCGCGTTGATCAGGGTGGGTCGGTACCGGTCGGCGATGCCGCGCTCTACCAGCTCGGTAACCTCATCGGTTGTGTGGGCCTCGTGAGCATCCACGCCGTAGCTGGCGGCGGTCGCCACGACATTGAGCCCCGGCAGGTCGAGTCCCGGGACACCGGGCGTCTTCTCCCACACGCCAAACTCTTTGACCACACCGTATTCGGCGTTGGATGCGACCACGATCGTGACCGGGATCTGGTAGTGCGCGGCCGTCCACAACGCGGTGATGGCGTAATGCATCGAGCCATCGCCCATCAAGGCGACGACGGGACGATCCGGCGCTGCCAGCTGAGCACCGACGGATGCGGGTAGCCCAAAGCCGAGTCCACCTCCCGCGGCGGACAAATGCGAGAGCGGCTGACTGGGCCGGATGCTGTTGGTGATGGCGACCTCGTTGCTGCCGGCTTCGCTGACCCACAGGGTTTCCGAGGGTGCCGCTCGTCCAACCGCCGTCCACAGTGCTTCCGGCTTGAGAGGCACCTGCTGGTGTTGGTCATCGGGGACTGGGGCGCGCGGCGCAGGAGTGGCCCGCTGGCTTGGCTTCGCCGCGGTACGCAAGGCCTCGGCCGCGCTGGCGAGGTCGGCGACGATCGCCTCGCCGACCGGGGCACGGGCGGCTTCGTCGGGATCGTTGGTGAGGTGAATCAGGCTCGCGCCTTCCGGAAGGTAAGGCCCGGGTACTTGTGGGTAGTACCGGAAGACGGGCGCCCCGATCGCCAGCAAAAGATCGTGTCCGGCCAGAATCCGCGAGATCCAGCCCGCGCCCGGCGGCAGGATGCCTTGATAGAGAGGATGATTCTCCGGAAAGCCGCTCCACCCGGTGAGCGGCGCCGTCCACACGGGTAGCTGGTTCCGTTCGGCCAATCCGATCACCGCCTCCCACGCGCCATAGCGTTCGACGTCGCCGCCCACGATCAACGCCGGCGACTTCGCGGCCTGGATTCGGCCGCTGATCTGCTCAGCGAGTTCGGCGGGGAAACCCGTCGCGTGGGTCACCGAGCGGTCGCGGACGACGGCGACATCGGTGGCCTGCTCGTCGTCGAGTTCGACCGGCATGTCATCCATCGGTAGTGACACGAACACCGGACCCATCGGCGGGGTGGTGGCCAGGTGGATCGCCCGGGCGAGCACGGCGGGAGCCTCACTGGCGACCGTGGGTTCGGCGGCCCATTTCACGAACGGCTTGGGCACGGTGGTGGGCTCGATGTTGGTCAGCAGACAGTATTGGTTCTGCATGGGTCGTCGCTGGTTTCCCGCGGTGACGATCAGCGGGGTCTTGTTGATGAATGCGTTGTAGAGCTGGCCTTGAGCGTTGCCCATTCCCGGCGCGGTGTGCAGGTTAACCAGGGCGGGGCCCCTGGTGATTTGCGCATACGCGTCCGCCATCCCCACCGGGACCATCTCCTGCAGACCCAGAAAATAGCGGAGATCGTCTGGAAAGTCGTGCAGCAAAGCCAGTTCCGACGATCCCGGGTTGCCGAACCAGGTGGTCAGATTGTGTGAGCGGAGCAAGTCGAGGATTGCGTCGCGAACGGTTGCCATGCTGCCTCCAAAGTCCTTGAGTCGCCCAACCGCTTCGGGCTCCACCGGCTGCCCTCTAGATAATGATCTACTGTGACGCCGCCCGGCATCCTCAAGACCTGGTAGTCGGCTCACGGGGATCGTCGGGTCCGGCCCGAGGATCGGCGATACACTTTCGCTATGATTTACGCCCTGAGCTGGGGCGGGCGCGAAGTCGCATGCTGACGGAGTCCGCGGAAGACCTACCACTGGTAGGGCGAAGCGGCGCGCTGCCCCGCGTCCTACGTGGCGAGATGATGTTCACATCAAAGTGCGGAAGCGACGCCGCGACAGCGTTGACAGAACTGGCCAACCAGTGCGCGGCGAGCGATGCACAACTGGCGCGCGAACTGTACCTCGAGGCGCTGTCGACCGTCCTCTTCGCCGGCCGTCTCGCTGGCGGCGACGGCATTGCGCAAGTCGCCATGGCCGCCAGGGCCGCGCCCCCTTCGCGATCGTCACGCCCATCGGATCTGCTCTTGGATGGATTGACGACGCTGATCATCGATGGCCCGCGCGCCGACGGCGGCCTGATCCAACAAGCGCTAGCCGGATTCTGCCGCGCGGATGGGGCATGCCTCGGCGACGGGACGCGATGGCTATGGCTCGCGTGTCACGCCGCCATCATCGCGTGGGATCAGCGGGCGTGGCAGGCCCTATCCGCTCGACAGGTCGAGCTCGCCCGCGCGGCAGCGGATCAACGTGTGCTGGTCGTGGCGCTCCATTCGCTGGCGGCAGCGCTGGCTTGGAGCGGCGACTTCGCAGCGTCTCGGCAACTGATCGCCGAGGCCGACTCGATCACGGCCGAGACGGCGACAACTGTATTTCCCTATGCCGCACTCCCGCTTGCGGCGTGGCAGGGCGATCAGATCGAGGTGGATCGGCTGACGCGGGCCGGCGCGCACTACGCGGTCGCGCGGGGCGAGGGAATGGGTTTGGCATCAATCGCTTTGGCGACCGCCCTGCTGGGTAATGGATCTGGGCAATATGAGCTCGCTCTCGTCGCTGCCCGACAAGGCATCGAGCACCCACACGAGCTGTGGACGAACTTTCTCCTACCCGAGTTGATCGAGGCGGCAATACGTAGCGGGCAGCCCGGCGAGGCAGGCGACGCGCTTGCCTTGGTCGCGCAAAGCGCTGATGCCGCCGGAACCGATTGGGCCCTAGGGACTTACGCGTGCGGTCGAGCGCTGGTAAGCGGCGGTGAGCACGCCGAAGGGCTCTATCGCGAGGCCATCGATCGCCTCGGCAACACTAATCTCCGCCCGGCCGCCGCCCGAGCGCGGCTTGTCTATGGGGAGTGGCTGCGGCGGGAACGACGACCGGGCGACGCTCGCGCTCAGCTGCGCCCAGCCTATGAGGCGTTTACCGGCATCGGTATGGCGGCTTTTGCCGGGCGGGCTCGGCTTGAGCTTGAGGCCACCGGCGAGCAGATACGCGAGAACCCGCCCTTACGAAGGGATTCCGGTCTCACCCCGCGCGAGGCCCAGGTCGCCAGGCTGGCTGCAGCCGGAGCCACCAACGCCGAGATCGGCGCGAAGCTGTTCATCAGCGCCAACACCGTCGCCTACCACTTGCGCAAGGTATTCACCAAACTCGACGTCACTGCGCGCCGTCAACTAGGCATCACGCTGGGAACGGATTCGCCGCCGCCAGGTCTTATGTCTGGGCGGTAAGCGGCAGTTCGGCGTCGACCTCGACCCGTGCGGCGTCGAAACTCAGAAATCCCTTGATGGGCAGGCTTTCCGGCGGCGGGTCGGGATAACTCCAGGCAATGTCGTCGACAACCCTGTCGCCCAAGGCCGCCGACCAGTAGGTCGCGAAGCCTTTGTAGTTGCAGTAGCTCGACGTCTCCGAGCGCCGCAGCAGATCGGTGCGCACGTGCGAAGGGTCGACGTAGAGCCGCGGCTCGAGCGCGGTCTCGAAGAGGACCAGGGTGTCCTGCGTGTCCACCAGCGTGGTGCCGGCCACCGAGACGCGCAGGCGGCGCCTCGTCGGGCGGCAGTCCACGCGGTGGTACGGATTCGGCGGGTAGTGAACGAGTCTGCGGCCTTCCTCCAGCCAGGTGTCCACGGCGTCCCACGGCACCTGGACGAAGCCCGCTGCCTCCGGCTCGGGCTCCGACGGTAGGTCGCCGACCTCGTCGGCGGGAAAGGCGTAGCTGAGCGGTCGACCCCGCCGGTGCACCATCAGCACCCGCTCGGTGTCGATCACCAGACGGCCGCCCAGCAAGGCCTGTACGCGTCGCGGATGTGGCTCGATGTAGACAACCTCGCCGGGCAGCGGGGGACAGAACCGCCCGGCGGGATCGCCGCTTAGCGGACCGCGTCCGGCTGCCAGAGTCATGGTGTTTCTCAGTGTAAACACCACAAAACACCACAAAACAGCGCAAAACCAACGTGGTTCGGTGGCGAGGCATCGGGACCACGGAGTAGGAACTTAGCCATGGCGGGACCGGTAGAAGGCATCAAAGTCGTCGAGCTCGGGGTCTGGATCGCCGGCCCGGCCGCGGCCGGCATCCTGGGCGACTGGGGCGCCGACGTCATCAAGATCGAGCCGCCGGCCGGCGACCCGGGACGCATGTTCGGCCAGATGATGGGATGCGATCCCGGCGTCAACCCGCCCTTCGAGATGGACAACCGCTCCAAGCGCAGCATCGTGCTGGACCTCACGACCGATGCGGGCCGCGACACGGCATTCGAATTGCTCGCGGACGCAGACGTTTTCGTGACCAATGTGCGACCCGGCGCATTGCAACGTCTCGGCCTCGACTTCGAGTCGGTGTCAGCCCGCAATCCCCGGCTGGTGTACGGGCTGATCACCGGCTACGGCGAAACCGGGCCCGACGCCGATCGGGCCGCCTACGACATCGCGGCGTTTTGGTCGCGCGCCGGGGTGGCGCACCTGCTCACCCGGCCGGGCGACACACCGCCATTCCAGCGCGGCGGCATGGGTGACCACTCGGCCGGCATGACCCTGGCTGCCGCGATTTGCGCGGCACTGGTCGCCCGCGAACGCACCGGGACCGGTCAGCTGGTGACCACCTCGCTGTACCGCCAGGGCGCCTACACCGTCAGCTTCGACCTCAACACCTATCTGCTGACCGGCCGGCCGATCGCGATCGGGCAACGCGAAACCATGGGCAACCCGTGCATGAACAACTACACCGCCGGCGACGGGCGCAGGTTCTGGATCGTCGGTCTCGAAGCCGACCGCCATTGGCCCCCGCTGTGTCGCGCCGTCGGCCACCCCGAGTGGATTGACGATGCCCGATACAGCGATGCCCGCGCCCGCGCCGTCCACGGCGTAGCGCTCATTGCGGAATTGGACGAGATCTTCGCGACCAAGTCGCTTGACGGATGGGCGGAGGTCTTTGCCACAGAACCCGATTTGTTCTGGTCACCGGTCAACAGCCTCGAAGACGTCGTCGCCGATGAGCAGTTCCACGCCGCCGGCGGCCTGGTCGATGTCCCTGTTGTCCCTGTCGACGTAGCGGACAAAGAATCCAGCGTGGAATCCAGCGTGCTGATGGTGGCGACACCGGCGGATTTCCATGGCACGCCGTGGGCACCGCGTTCTGCGGCACCGGAACTCGGCCAGCACACCCACGAAGTTCTCGCCGAGCTAAAGGCACGCCGCCAGCCGTGACCCGCTAGCGACCTTTACAAATTTGCGTCGAAGTGTCACGCTGTCCGGTGAGTCGCGTCACCCGCGGCAGCCCACAATTTGACAGCCCCACAATTTGACAGCGCTGCAGAACGCCAACGTGCCCGCGGGGTGCGGCGGTGAGGAATGGATCGATGGTCACTCCGTACATCAGCGACAGCAGCCGGGTTAGTGCTGCGCGAGCAACCCGGGCAGACGGTGAGTGTCTGCGATATCGACTTGACGTCATTGCGGCCAGTGCAGTCGACGTCGTGCACTCGGCTGGGGGTTGGCTCTACGACCGGGTGATGGCCGGATGGGAGGTGACCGTGCTGCTACCCGAAAGCTGCGACACCCGGCCGCTGCGCATCCTCGGCGTCGGCGTGGTGGACACACAATCGGAGTTCGTGTCCACCGCCATGAGTTCCACCAGCCAGACGCTCGCGGTGAGCGCCGAGACATTCGCCGTCGACGCACGCCTGCGCGACAAGGTGCTCGAATCCATGGACAACCGGCTGACCGAAGTCGCCCTGTGGGGCGACGGGTGGCCGCTGGGAGTGAATCGCGGATTGGTCACGGCGCAGCACTTGCTCAGCGCGGCGGCCCGCCGGTTCAAGGGCTATTCCCTCGCCGCGGCCGGAATCCCTTGCAGCTCGGTCGGTTACACCGAGACGCTGCTGTGCGATGCGGCTCGCGCGCACGGTGACTCAGAGCTGATCCGGCTTACTTAGCACCCCGACGAGCACCCCGACTAGCCTATGAAGAAGTACTACGGCCACACACTGCTCTATCTGCACGAGACGATCTCGTTGGGATCCGGTCGAAGCGATCGCTTCACCGAGGTTTTCACCGACACCTACCAGCCGATGATGACCGAGCTCGGTGCCCGGCTGTTCGCAATCTGGGAATCGACCCCCTACAACGGCCACTGGCCACAAGTGACGGTCATCTGGGAGATCGACGCCTTCGCCGACTACGCCAGGATCGGAGCGGCGCAGGCACGCGGCGGCAGTCATGAGGCCGCGGCTGGAAAGTGGTCGGCGTTTCTGGCCGACATCGGCGCCTCGGGGGAGGGGCGAATCATGTACCCCGGACCCAGCAACAAAACCCTGGCGCAGCTGCGTGAGGCTGACTTCGCCGCGCCGCTGGTGATTCAAGAGATCATGCAGACCAAGCCCGGACGCCAAGACGACTACATCCGCGAGCTGGAACGGCTCTACGTACCATGGTCGGAGCGCACGGGTAAGCGTTGGCTGGGTTCGTTCACCACGACTTTCCGCTTCAACGAAGTCATCCACTACTGGGCACTCGATGGTGGCTGGGAATGCTTCGCCAACCACTACCCCTCCTGGAAGGACAGCCCACCCGCCGAGATCGTCACCTGGATGAGCGTCGCGCCCGCGCTGCGTGACGGCTGGGAAGACTCGATTCTACAGGCCCTACCGCCATCACCGCTGCAGTGACTGGTCGGCAAACACAGGTGGACTTCACCTACGACCCTTTCGACGCGAAGGTGATGGCAAATCCGTTGCCGTACTACCGAATCCTGCGTGAGAACCATCCGGTGTACTACATGCCGCAGTGGGACACCTTCGCGCTGTCCCGCTTTGAGGACATCTGGCGGGTGCTCGAAGTGAACGACGGGACATTCGTCGCCTCGGAGGGGACGTTGCCCGCGGCCGCCGTGTTGGCCAAGCACAACGGTGGGCCCGTCGACGACCCGCCGTTGCATCCACTGCCTTTCCACGCGGTGTTCGACGCCGACTTGTACGGCGAGATCCGCCGCGCCCATTCCCAGCCGCTGCGGCCCAGGGCGGTCAGTGGGTTGGAGAGCAGGATCCGCGCGCTGGCGAACGAAAGACTCGATCTGCTGCTGCCGCAGGGTTCGTTCGACCTGACGCAGGACTATGGCGGCGTCGTGGTCGCCTCGATCGTGTGCGAACTGCTCGGTATACCAACCGATCTCGCACCGCAGGTGCTGGCCGCGGTCAACGCGGGCAGCCTCGCCGAGCCCGGCGTCGGTGTCGAGGTTGCCGAAGCCAGGCCGAATTATCTGGAATACCTGGTGCCCTCCGTCCAGCGGCGCCGGGCCGACTCGTCAGGGGACGCGTTGCCCGTTGTGGACGGTCTGCTCGGCTACCGATTGCCCGACGGCAGCGCCCTGTCCGACGTCGAAGCCGCTACCCAGATGCTGTGCATTTTCATCGGTGGGACCGAGACCGTCCCGAAGATCGTCGCCCACGGGCTGTGGGAGCTCAGCCAGCGGCCCGACCAGTTGGCCGCGGTGCGCGCCGATGCCGTTGCCAATGTGCCGGTCGCGCGCGAGGAGATGATCCGGTTCTGCGCGCCGGCGCAGTGGTTCGCCCGAACCGCACGGAAACCCTTCACCATTCACGACGAGACGATCCAGCCCGGCCAGCGCGTCATCACGCTGCTTGCGTCGGCCAACCGCGACGAGCGGGAGTACGAACAGCCCGACGAGTTCGTCTGGAACCGGCCCATCCGCCGCTCGCTGGCGTTCGGCCGTGGCCAGCATTTCTGCATCGGCTACCATCTGGCCCGGCTGGAAATCGATGTGCTGCTGGCCGAATGGCTTCGGCGGGTGCCGGACTACGCAGTCCAAAGCCAGGCCGCGACCCGGCTGCCGTCCAGCTTCCAATGGGGATGGAACAAGATCCCCGTGGAGGTCTGACGTGTGGTCCTATCGGATCGTCGCCCCCTACCTCTTCGAGCGAACGACGATCGCTGACAAAACCTCCGAGTCCCTGGCCGAGGGCCAGGTCTTGCTGCGGTTCTTGGCCGCGGGGGTGTGCGGCAGCGATCTGCCGGCCTTTCGCGGTGCTCGGGGCCGGCTTCCCGGAGACGACGGACCAAGCGCGGCAGAAAAAAACGGGTTCCCGATCCACGAAGTCGCCGGCGAGGTGATCGCCAGCCGGCATCCCGAGCATCGTCCCGGTGATCGGGTGGTGGGCTGGGCCTCCGGATTCGACGGCCTGATGGAGCGCGTGGTCACCGACGGTAGCGGGCTGGCACCCTACGACCCGGCGCTGACCCCGGCGGAAGCGGTCGGTCTGCAACCATTGGCGTGTGTCCTGTATGCCTGCGAGCAATTACCGGACTTGGCCGGTAGCCACGTCGCGATCATCGGTCAGGGCTCGATCGGGCTGCTGTTCTCCTATGTCGTCAAGGCGGCCGGCGCCGGGCGCGTCACCGGGGTCGATCCGATCGACCGCGGAAGCGTCGCAACAGCTTTCGGCGTGGACGATCCGGTACGCGCCACCAGTGACCGGTGGGTGAGCCAACTGGCGCCCGCGGACCGGGCCGATGTTGTCATCGAGGCCGTCGGTCACCAGGTGGCCACCCTTGGGCACGCCATCGAAGCCGCGGTCCCCGGCGGCACCGTCTTCTACTTCGGCGTTGCCGACGATGACGCCTACCCGATTAGCATGCGTCTCATGCTGCGCAACAACCTGACGCTGAAATCCGGTGTGACGCTTGACCGGCGGCGGGTCTTGGAGCTCGCCGGCAAGTTCGCCGCGGATCATCCCGAGTTGCTGGGTTCCTATCTCACCCACACGTTCGGCATCCAAGATGTTCAAGACGTCCAGGGTGCGTTCGAGTTGGCCTGCCGGCCGGTTGCCGAGCGCATCAAGATCGTGATCGCGGAATGAGCATCTTCGACGGCGACCGCCGAACCCCGATATGGGGTGGATGGATCACCGGTCCGACGCTGCTCGGCCCGGAAGAATTCGCCCGGGCCGGTTACGACTACCTGGGTTTCGACGCCCAGCACGGATACCTCGACGACGCCGACATCGCCGGCATGCTGCGGCGCATCGAACACCTGCCCATCGGTACCGTGGTGCGGCTACCCAATGCCCACCCAGCACCGATCGGGCGGGTACTGGACGCCGGCGCCGACGCCGTCGTCATCGCGATGATCGAGTCGGCGGACCAGGCCGCTGCGGCGGTGGCCGCCACCCGCTACCCGCCGGCAGGCATCCGCAGCTTCGGCCCGCTGCGCGCCGGCCTGGGTCTCGACCCGGCCGCCCACGAATCCCGGGTGAGCGTATTCGCGATGATCGAGACGGCCGGGGCACTGTCCGGTCTGAGCCAGATCTGCGCGGTCGACGGCCTGACCGGTATCTATGTCGGGCCGGCCGATCTGGCCATCTCGATGGGTGTCGATGTCGTCGGAGCGACCAAAAATCCGGAGGTGCGCGACGCGATCGCGCGGATCCACCGCGCGGCTAGCGACGCCGGCCTGATCACCGGGATCCACGCGGGTGATGGGAAGACTGGTCACACCATGGCGCAGATGGGATTTCGGATGATCACCCTGGCGGCCGAATCACAGGCGCTGCGGCGCGGCGCGGCGGAGCACCTCCGTGAGGCGACCGGACAGTGAACGACGACTCACACGCTGATCGAGCCGCGATTCGCGAATTGATTGCCGGCTACGCACTGGCCCTCGACGCGGGAGACATCGAAGGGTGCCTGCAGCTGTTCACAGAAGATGCAGAATTCCTGGTCTACGGGCGGTCTTTCGCCGGACGAGATGGTATCGGAACGATGTTCCGGGATGCCCCGCGCGGGCTGCATCTGACCGGAGTCTCACGTATCGACGTCCGCGAGGACACCGCATCGGCGCGGTCGCAGGTGCTGTTCGTCCGGGCCGGCAGCCTGCAGCTGCGCCCTGCCCTCTACGACGACGAGCTGGTCCGCAACGAAGAGCAGTGGCGCTTCCGGCGGCGACGGTGCCGGTTCATCACCAGCGCCGGCCTGGCCGACAGCCCCGAGGAGCCGTCGGCATGACCGGACAACGCGTCGCACTGGTCACCGGCGCTGCCGGCGGGCAGGGTTGGGCCATCGCCAAACGATTACGCACACACGGCTATTCGGTGGCGGCCTGCGATCTGCGGGCTGACGAATTGGGTGCCGCGGTCGATGAGCTGGACGACGACAACGTGATCGGAATCCAGCTCGACGTGACTTCCCCGGCGCAGTGGGATGCGGCCGTCGAGCGTGTCGTCGACCGGTTCGGGTTGCTGAGCGCGCTAGTCAACAATGCCGGTGTGCTGCACCGGGCGTCGTTGGCCGACGAGACGGCGGAAGGCTTCGAAAACGCCTGGCGGGTCAATTGTCTGGGTGCCTTCCTCGGCATGCACGCCGCCCTCGACCAGCTGCGAAGGGCAGAACATGCGGCCATCGTCAACATCTGCAGCACGGGAGCGATCCGCCCCTTTCCCCAGCACTGTGCTTACGGCGCGTCCAAGTGGGCACTGCGGGGTCTGACCCAGACCGCCGCCGCCGAGCTGGCCCCGGCCGGCATTCGCGTCAACGCGGTATTCCCCGGGCCGATCGCCACCCCGATGCTCGACGCCGCCACGCAGACGCGGCTGGCCAAGACCGCGATGTTCGGGCGGCTCGGACAACCCCGCGAGATCGCCGACATCGTCGCATTTCTGGTGTCCGAGCAGGCATCTTTCATCACCGGTTCGGAGTTGGTTGTCGATGGTGGGCAATGCCTGCAGATCCCGTGAACGGCAAGCTGTCTATCGGCATCATCGGTGCCGGTCCGGGCGGTTTGGCGCTTGGAATCCTGCTGACACGCGCCGGTTTTCACGACTTCACCATCTTCGACCGGGAAGACGACGTGGGGGGTACCTGGCAGGTCAACACCTATCCGGGTCTGGCGTGCGACGTCAAGTCGCACCTTTACTCCTACTCCTTTGACTTGAACCCGCACTGGTCGCGGCTATGGTCACCGCAGCCCGAGATCCTGTCGTACTTTCAGCGCTGTGCCGACGAGTACGGCCTGCGGTCGCATCTCAAACTGCGTACTGAAATCCGTTCCGCCAGCTGGGATCAAGATACCCAGCGCTGGTTCCTGACGAGCGCTGACGGTGCACAGCACCATTTCGATGTCGTGGTTTCCGCCGTCGGTTTGTTCAACCGGCCGCTGTTTCCGGATCTCGTCGAACTGGAGCACTTCACAGGGGCGGTGATGCACTCATCGCGTTGGGATCATTCGATTCCACTCGAAGGTGCGCGGGTAGCCGTATTGGGAACGGGTTCGACGGCCTCGCAGCTGGTGCCGGAACTGGCCAAGGTCGCCGGCAAGGTGTATTCGGTGCAACGATCACCGACGTGGATCTTGCCGAAGCCGGACCGGAATTACACGCGCCGGGAGCGCTGGATTTTTGCCCACGTGCCGTTCGCCAACAAGCTGTACCGGACCCGGCTGTGGTTGCGCAGCGAATCCAACATTTCGGTGATCGAGCATGGCAGCGAAAAGACTCACGAGTTCACCGCGCTTGCCCTCGGCATGCTCGAAAAGACGGTCGGCGATGAGGAGTTGCGCCGCAAGCTGACTCCAGAGCACCCGATGGGTTGCAAGCGGCTGGTGTTCTCGTCGGAGTATTTGTCCGCATTGACCCGGCCCAACGTCGAGGTGGTGAACAGCCCGGCGCGGTACCTGCGGGCACGATCCCTGATCACCGACGACGGCACCGAACGCGAGGTCGACGTCGTGGTGTGCGCCACCGGCTACGCCGCGGCCGATTATCTGGGACAGCTGGACGTTTCCGGCGAGCAGGGGACGACGCTGCGAGAGGTCTGGCGAGAAGGGCCGCACGCCTATTTCGGCATGGCCGTTCCCGGGTTTCCCAACTTCTTCATGCTGTACGGACCGAACACCAACGTCGGCTCCAACAGCGTGCTCTTCATGCTGGAGGCCCAGGCGCGCTATATCGTCCGGGCATTGAAATACCTACGGCGCAAGGGAAAGACGCGCAAGGGAAAGACGCGCAAGGGAAATACGTACATCGCGGTGCGACCATCGGCGATGGCCGAATTCGTCGCCAAGATCGACCGCTGGATGGTCGGCACCGTGTGGACCACCCAGTGCAGCAATTACTTCCGCGCACCCAACGGGCGCGTGGTGACGCAGTGGCCGCGAAGCGCGC
>Ga0335072_10002131_pt1 | contig 31181 bp, 29 predicted proteins | sample Lox_Sample_21_FD_206725 | JGI IMG/M metagenome (GOLD analysis project Ga0335072, IMG submission 206725) | Soil microbial communities from Loxahatchee National Wildlife Refuge, Florida, United States - Lox_Sample_2.1 | ecosystem: Environmental > Terrestrial > Soil > Wetlands | place: USA...
AGTGATTCAAAAGGCCTTCGCAGAATTGCCGGCATACCCTCGATTTTGTTGCGAACCGGAAAGAGCGCGATCGTGTGATTTGTAGGAGTTACGGCGAATCCGGTTTTTGCGTGTGTTGCGAACCAGAGCGCATTGGAGGCCGCATTTTCGCTCGGGAGGAAGGGAATCGCACCCTCGAAAGTGTTGCGATTAGAAATGTGTCCGACTGAGTGTTTTCTTGCACTTGCGGCGATTTCTATCTTTCGGTGTGTTGCGAATAGATTCTGGTGGCTGGAGGCTAGAAGGCCTGGGAGGGGGGCTATGAGTTTGTGAATTGGTGCTGCGAGGCGCGCTTTCATTACTCATTATACTATTCCGGTCAAGTGATGCTGTGTGGACTGCGTGGACTTGAGAGACCGACGCGCCCTTTTCTTGTGGCCATTATTACCTTTTTGGAAAAGTACCATTGAGTGCTTCTGTCACGGACCACAAGCTGGACTTGCACGCTTTTAAATCGATGCATCGAAAAGTCGAGGAGACGAGACAGTGATGAAAGTTCTTACAGCATTCCTAGCCCTATTGACGTTCGCAGGCTTCGCGTTCGCTCAAGCGCCGGACCCCTCAAAATGGATGTGTCGAAACCTCGCGGATTCCGGCGGGTTCGTTTATCAAGGCGAGACCACATTCGGCTCTCAAGCCTGCCGTCCAACTCAGCAAGCGTCACAGCCGGTTGCAATAGCAGCTTCTCCGACCACCGCCGCGTTGGCCCGGGCGCAAACGCCAGCATCAATGCAACGAGAAGCGGTGGCTCAGGTCGTTGTTCCGGCGCCCAACACGGTATTCATTGCACCGATGGACGGATTTGAAACCTACCTCTCTGCCGCCTTCGTCAAGAAACAGGTTCCACTGACCGTGGTCGGCGATGAGGCGCATGCGGCTTACGTCATTCGCGGCACCTCGGAGGAGAAAAAGGCAGGATGGGCGAAGATGGCTTTCACGGGGAGCATACACTCAGACGACGCTGCCAGCATTCAGATGATTGACCAGAAAACCGACGCCGTCGTATTTGCTTACGCGGTGAACAAGAAGAATACCTGGCACGGCGAACAGACGACTGCCGAAGCCTGCGCGAAGCACCTGAAGGAACAATTGGAGAAGAAGTAGGCTGCCGCGGTGCAGTCTGTCAAGTGTGGTATCAAGCGCATTGAACGGTTAGAAGCGGGCTGCTCAAGAACCAGAGATTAAAAGTCTTAGCAAGAGGCTGGACGCTTGTTTTGCAGACTTCGATACAACGCTGCGCGCGGTCGGCCGTGTTGCCGACGACATGCGTCTCGGACAAGGATAGGGGGCTGGATCTGGCTTGTGCCGAGGGCTTCGGTGAGTGAGCGAATCCCAGGAGTGGTGTGAATGAGAACCGTGGGGTCGGAAACAGTCTTTCCTAGCAAAGAACGTCATGACTTTCTCTTTGCATGGAAGCCGGAGTACTGGTCGCACGAGAATCCTCGAAACCTCGTTGAGGCCTTCCGGGCGACCGGCACGACAGAAGAATGGTGGCGCTGTGCCGCACATAAGAAAATCCATCTTGGTGACCGCGCCTACCTTCTAAAGCAAGGTAGGCCAATTGGCATCTTTGGCAGAGGGACGGTTGTCGCTAAACCTGAGAAGGACTCGCCGGGGCTTCGAGGGAAAAGTGCCAAGCAAGTTTTGATTCGCTTCGAAGCATCACGAGACGGCGTGTTATGGGACCCCGAGGAGCGGTTCCTTGTCGACGAAACTCAGCTCCTGGACCTGCCAGCACCGAAGAAGCAATGGCAAAATCAGGCCTCCGGCATCACCTTGGAGCCAAAGGCGGCACGTGCGATCGACAGTATAATCCTGGACTCGATCCTGCTTGGCCGCGGTCAAAGCTCTTCGGCAGATGAGGTGGCTCAGGAAGTCGCGCGTCGAAATAAGCTGATTGAACAATGGATACGGCCTGACCAACAGTTTTTTAGTCAAACAATCAGGGAGAATTATCGAGATAAATGTGCCGTGACTGGGTGTGTCACACGTGCTGCTTTGGAAGCGGCCCACATCAGTACTCGAAAGGGGCTAGACGATAACAGCCCAGCGAATGGAATTCTGCTCCGGTCGGATATTCATGCACTGTTTGACCGGTTGCTCATCACACTGAGCGTAGATGGCATGCAACTGGAGATTAGTCCCGAGTTGACCGATCCCAGTTACTCCTCTCTAAGGACGGTTATGGTCGCTCGGCCCGAGAGAGGGTCGCCTCCATCGACGGAAAACATCCGCGAGCACCGAAATCGATTTTTTGAGAGGCTACGGCGGCACGCTGTGAACATCGGCAACGAAGCACAGAGAGTTCGTTCATGAGATTGCAAGGTAGAGATAAACATGCCTAGGGCCACGGAGAAATCATGAGTGGAGCCGATTGGCGAGCAGACCTACCACTTCGACTCCGATACGACGAGAGTTTGCGGAAAGAACGGCGAGCAGCTCGGATACTCGCTGCTGACGGGCGGGCCACCCTTACCCTTGCGCAGTTCATTCTCTTTCGCGTAGAAGGCCCACAATGACGCGGGGATTGCGTCGGCCATGCAGCACCGCTATTACTACCAATGGCTTTGCCTCCGGCACATATGCGACGAGAAACTCGCGAACTAGATGGAATCGCAGCGCTCGAGAAGTAAGGTCAGCGCGCGTGCGGCCCATGTGAGGGAACACCACGAGGCTGCGAATCGCTTCGTAAATTTCATCAATGACACGATCCGCGGCGGCTGGATTGTCAGAGGCAATGAATTCCCGGATTTCGTCGAGGTCTATGTAGGCCGCCGGATGGAGAACAAAGCCGCTCATGAGCGGCGTGTGTTCTTGCCTTTGCTGCGCAGCCGGTTAAAGGCCTCTTCGCCGTCAATTGGCTTCACGCGACCGCTCCTGATTTCGTCATATCGGCCATCGAGCATTGTGCGCGTCTGGGCCAGCTCCGCCATGTAGCCGGCCATGGCTTCCTCGACGAGCTCTTCCGGCGCACGGCCAGTGGTGAGGGAGAGCTCTTTGAGACGCGACTCGGTTTCCGGCTTGAGGTGAACCACCATGGGAATCAGTTTAGAAGCGGCGATAAGAACTGTCAAAGCGATTGATTCCAGGGTGACAGTCTAAATTACCTGTGAGCGCCAAAGAACAAGGCCACTCTCTCAACTCCTCTTTTAGCAACGGCCGCGTCTCGAACATCATCCAATAAACTGGGCTTGAACAGGAGCACCGCAAGGCAAAAGGGCCCGAAAGATGCCCAGGACTCTAGCCATTCGATGACCGGAGGAAGGCATCGAAAGGATGTTTGAGCAATGGCTGACGAAGAACGGTCGGACGACTCGCCCTCAGCGCACCATCCAACTTTGAACGAAATTCAAATCCACGCCTGCAGAATTCACCAACGGCACGGTGCGTATTACGGCGGATACACGCTGGAAGACTGGCTTGAAGCGGAGCACGAGCTGAACGGAGACATCCCGGCCGACAGCGAAAAAGAAGATTCGGTCCACTAGCTGCCGGATAACGCGAACTTGGCGAACTGGAATTCAACCGGTTCGGGACCAGAGAACCCTTGAGTCCACAACTGCGGTCGTTTGACGCCGGCGTTAAAATGGTAATCAGGAACATGATTCGCCATGCCGCCGCTATCGAGATGCGGAAGCCCCTTGCGGGGAAGCCGCGCTGCTTGTAAGCATACCCGCCTCGAACCCTCCGCGATTTTCCAATCTTCCGCCTCCTTCCGGTTCGCAACACACCGAAAAACCGGATTTGCCGTAACCTGCAGAAAACAAACGACGAGCCTGTTTCCGGTTCGCAACAAAATCCGGGGTATGCGGGCGGAGCCGCATCGTGGCGTCTCTCGCCCGAATCCGGTGCGGACAAGCACCAACGAGGTGTGGAATTTCTCCTTTGCCTCCTCTACTTCATCAACCTCCTGTCTCTCCTGCTTTCACCCTTCATTGACTTCGCTTTCTGACTTCCCTAACCTTGGGAGTTTATTGCGGCGCGCGCGGGCCACACCGACGCGGCGGAATCCAGACACCAAGAGAGCCCGGAAAAGGACACGAATCCGAATGGCGGACCAGAAACTTCCCACGCGTGCCGAAGATTTCTCCGAGTGGTACAACCAACTGGTGCTGCGCGCCGAGTTGGCGGACTATGCGCCGGTGCGCGGCTGCATGATCGTGCGTCCCTACGGCTGGGCGCTGTGGGAAAACATCACGGCGGCGCTGGACAGCAGGTTCAAGGCGACCGGGCACGTGAACGCGGCGTTTCCGCTGCTGATTCCGAAGAGCTTCATCGAGAAGGAAAAATCGCACGTCGAGGGATTTTCGCCCGAGCTGGCGGTGGTGACGCACGGCGGTGGCGAAAAACTGGAAGAGCCGCTGGTGATTCGTCCCACGTCGGAGACGATCATCGGGTACGCCTACGCGAAATGGATTCAGTCCTACCGCGACTTGCCGGTGCTGATCAATCAATGGAACAGCGTGGTGCGCTGGGAACTGCGCACGAAACTGTTTCTGCGCACTCTGGAATTTTTCTGGCAGGAAGGGCACACGGCGCATGCGACCGCTGAAGAAGCGGAAATCGAAACTCGGCAGATGCTCGACGTCTACACGGATTTTGCGGTGAAAGAAGCGGCAGTGCCCGTGATTCCGGGGCGAAAATCCGCCGCCGAGAGGTTTGCCGGGGCCGACCAGACGTATTCGATCGAAGCGATGATGGGCGACGGCAAGGCGCTGCAAGCCGGAACGTCCCACAACCTGGGACAGAATTTTGCGAAGGCCTTCGAGATTCGCTATCTCGACAGCACCGGCGTGCTGCAATACTGCTGGACCACTTCGTGGGGGCTTTCGACGCGCTTCGTCGGCGCTATTATCATGGTACACGGCGACGATCAGGGGCTGATTTTGCCGCCGCGCCTGGCGCCCCATCAGCTTGTCATCGTGCCGATTTACAAAACGGACGACGAGAAAAATTCGGTGATGGAAGCAGCGCGAAAATTGCGCGCCGGGCTGGTGGAAGCAGGCGTGCGCGTGAAGATGGACGAGCGCGACGGCTTGAGCCCCGGCTTCAAATTCAACGATTGGGAGATGCGCGGCGTGCCTCTGCGCATGGAGCTAGGGCCGAAGGACGTGGCGAAAGGCTCGGTCGTTCTCGCGCGGCGCGACAAGCCCGGCAAGGAAGGAAAGTCGTTCGTGCCGCAGCAGGGGATCGCCGAAGCAGTGAAAAAATCGCTCGAAGAGATTCAGAAGGCGCTGTTCGACCGCGCGCTGGCATTTCGCAAAGCCAACACGGCCGAGCCGGCCGATTACGCCGAATTCAAGCTAGCCGTCGAAAAGGGATTTGCGTTTTCCTGGTGGTGCGGCAGCGCCGACTGCGAGGAAAAAATCAAGGCGGAAACGAAAGCGACGATGCGCTGCATTCCTCTGGAACAGCCCGGCGGAGAAGGGAACTGCATCTTCTGCGCGCGGGCGTCGCGCGAAAAGGCGATTTTCTCCCGCGCCTATTGATGCCAACCCCTTGCCCGCTCCCGACGCCGTTACTCATCGCGAACAGAGCGATGGAGCAGATGCACCAGACTCGCCGTGGGGTGCTACGATTTTCCTGTTCTAATTTTTGGCAGGGGAAATCATACGATGCGTTGCGCCCGCGAAACCCAGCATGGCGGGGCGAAGCTGAATCTGCTGTTCACACTTTTTTTTCTGGGCAGCATGGTCTTCGTCGCCTTCAAGATCTTTCCGCCATATATTGCGAATTACCAGTTGCAAGATGCGATGGGAACGGAAGCTCGGTTTGCAATCGTGAACCGGAAATCTGCGCAGGATGTTCAGGACGATATCTGGAAAAAAATCCAGGAATTGGGAATTCCGGCAACCGAAGACGCCGTCGTCGTGACCGGCCAGGGCGGAGCCGTGACGATTTCCGTGAACTATTCGGTTCCCATTGATCTGATCGTCTACAAATTCGACATGCAATTTCATCCCACCGCGGACAACCATACGATTTGAGTTAGAATTCAAAGAGAGTGGAGGACTTCGACCGGCCTGAAAGCGCCGCGCCCGCCAGCCGCGGCATTCTGCTTGTGAATTTTCCCCTCCACGTACGAAGGCGAGGCAAAGTTTGAGGATTCGAATCGCCCGGGGCTTCTGGACTTCCCGCGCCGGCATGGCGTTGCTGGGGCTGGCTCTGGGACTCCTTCTCGCTGCCGCCTGCGTCTTCACCTACTACTACATTCAATTCGGCCGGATGATCGACGACCGCCTGACCGGCCAGATTTTCCAGAATACATCGCGCGTCTATTCCATGCCCGGACGGATTTTCGTGGGCGAAGAGATGCGCCCGAAGGATTTGACGGACCGGCTGATGCGCGCGGGCTATCAGGAAAACAGCGCGCAGGGATCGCCAGGAGAATTCCAGGTGAACGGGCTGCGCGTAGAGATCACGCCTTCGGCGAATTCCTACTTCAATGGAACCAACGCAATCCGCGTGGATTTTGCGGCGAATTCAATCGCGAGGATCAGCCCGCTGAAGGGCGGAGCGGACCTGAATTCGGCGGAGATCGAGCCGGAGCTGATCACGAACCTTTTCGACAGCTCGCGCGAGAAACGGCGCATCGTGCACTTCGACGATCTGCCGAAAAATATGGTGAACGCGGTGCTCGCGGCCGAAGACAAACGTTTCTACGATCACGGGGCGGTGGACATAGTGCGCGTGGTGGGCGCGGCGTTTTACGACGTGCTGCGCGGGCAGAAAGCGCAGGGCGCGAGCACGATCGACATGCAGGTGGCGCGCAGCTTTTTCTTCACGACGAGGCGCGAATGGCGGCGCAAGGTGAAGGAAATCCTGATGGCGATCGAAATCGACCAGCGATTTTCGAAACCACAAATTTTCGAGCTGTACGCCAACGAAGTGTACCTGGGAAACCGCGGAAGCTTCGCGATTCGGGGATTCGGCGAGGCCGCGGACGCCTATTTCGGCAAAGACGTGCGCGAACTGAATCTGGGTGAATGCGCATTTCTGGCGGCGATCATCCGCGCACCAAACCGTTATTCGAGCTCAGAAAATCATCCCGAGCGCGCGGCAGACGCGCGCGACCGCGTGCTGGGACAGATGGTCGAAGACGGTTACGTCACACAAGACCAAGCGGACGCCGCGAAAAAAATGAAGCTGAAATTCACGAATGGCGGTGTGGAAACAGGCTCAGCGCCGTACTTCGTCGACATGGTGAAGGACCACCTGCTCGAAAAATTCTCGGAGAATGATATCGAGACGCAGAGCTTCCGCGTGTATACGACGCTCGATACGGATTTGCAGCGGGCGGCGTCGGAGGCGGTGGAGACGGGCGTCGAGGGAGTGGACAAGCTGCTGGCGCGGCGCTACGCGCTGTGGAAGAAGGAAGGCCAGGCGGCGCCGAAGGTGCAGGTGGCGCTGGTGGCGATGGATCCGCAGACGGGAGAAATCCGCGCTCTGGTCGGCGGAAGAAATTATGGGGAGAGCCAGTTGAATCACGCGCTGGCGCATCGCCAACCGGGATCGGCGTTCAAACCGTTTGTCTATGCGGCGGCGTTCGACAGCGCAGTGGACGGAGTGCAGCCGATCGTGACGCCGACGACGACCGTGGACGATGTGCCGACGACATTCGATTTCGACGGCAAAGAATACACACCGAACAATTACGGAGAGGAATTTTACGGAACGGTGACCGTGCATGACGCGCTGGTCCATTCGCTGAATGTGGCGACGGTGAAAGTGGCGGAAATGGTGGGCTACCAGCGCGTGGTGGATTTGGCGCGGCAAATGGGGCTGGGGAACAACATCATGGCGACCCCGGCGATGGCGCTGGGCGCGTATGAGATGACTCCCATCGACGTCGCCGCGGGATACACGATTTTCGCAAACGATGGAAACCGTTCGGAGCCGTTGTTCATCCGCAGCGTTGTCGGCACGGATGGAACGGTGGATGAGGCGAACCAGCCGAAGACGCGCCCTGTTCTCGATCCGCGCGTTGCGTTCCTGACGACGAGCATCATGGAGGACGTAATCAACGAAGGAACGGGCGCGACGGTGCGGGCGATGGGATTTACGGCGCCTGCGGCGGGAAAGACGGGAACCTCGCGCGACGGATGGTTCGCCGGATTTACGTCCAATCTTCTCTGCGTCGTTTGGGTGGGATTCGACGACAACCGGGATCTGGACCTGGCGGGAAGCCAGGCAGCGGCGCCGATCTGGGCGGATTTTATGAAGCGCGCGGTGGAATTGCCGGCGTACCGCAACACCCAGGATTTTACGCCGCCGCCGGGAGTGATTCAGGAAGCAATCGATCCGGCGACCGGCCAGCTTGGGTCGCCGCAGTGCACGCAGACCACCGAGGAGTATTTCATCGCCGGGACGGAGCCGACGCTGTATTGCGGCGAAGAGCAGGCTTCGGGATCGTCGCCGGCGAATTGGCTCTCGCATTTGCTCGGGCGCTCTACCGCAGCGAACGTGCCGCCGCCGGCGGCAGGCGCGGGTTCGGCGGCGGCAACGCCAAATCCGAATGCTCCGCACCCGAAGGGACCAGGTGCGGGCGGGCCGGGCTCGGCGACGGCGCAGTCGCAAGCCGGGCAAGACCCGGAAAAGAAAAAAGGTTTACTTGACCGTATTTTTGGTATCTTTGGGGGCAGTAAAAAGCCTGCGGATGGATCCAAGCCTTAGCCGCGGGCTTGGTGAGAGATTGCGCGCGTGGTGGTGGCGCGACGCAATCGAGGAGATGGGCTATGAATGCCAGAGCCCTCTTGGCGGTTCCCCTGTTGTTCTTTGCGATTTACCCTGCCGCAGCGCAGCAAGAAAACTCCCCGCTGCAGTCGACGCCTGAAGCCGGCAAGCCCGCTGTTCTGACGCACGAACAAATGGTGGAGCTGCACGCCGATATCCTGATGGCGGAAAAAGACTATGAAGGCGCCGTCAAATCGTACGAATCCTTGCTGTCGAACGACAAGACCGACGCGCGCGTGCTGAACAAAATCGGTGTGGCATGCGAGCAGCTCGGCGAGTTGCACACAGCGGAGCACTATTTCAAGCGCTCGGAAAAAGCAGACAAGACGTTTGCCAGCCCGCTCAACAACCTGGGCACGGTGGAATATTCGAAAAAAAACTATGGGAAGGCGATTCATTATTACCTGAAGGCCGTGAAGCTGCGCGACAACCTGGGCGCGGTCTACAGCAATCTCGGCTACGCGTATTTCGGGAAGAAGGAGTATGTTGAGGCGATGCATGCGTTCACCGAAGCGCTGGCGATCGATCCGGACGTATTCAGCAACCACGGCGGAATGGGATCGATCCTGCAGCAACGAACGTCGACGGATCCGGGATTGTTTTATTTTCTCGTCGCGAAAACGTACGCCCAGTCGGCAAACGCCGAGGAAGCGGCGCATTACCTGAAGCTCGCGCGAGATGACGGGTACAAAGATTTTCTGTCGGCACAGACCGATTCGGCATTTGCGAAGGTGATCAAGGATCCGCGCGTGCAGGAAGTGCTGGTGGTGCCGCCGTCGTATGAAGGAAACAAGAAGACGGCGCAGAATTAGAGATCCTGCGTGCGGTTTTAGGGCGTAGCTTCATCCTTCCGATAATTCCCTCCGCCTTTGCGGATTCCGCAAAAGATGCGGCACTCTGCCCTTGTAGGAAGAGAAGAGCGGCGCATTGCTCGAAACTCGCATCGCAGATTTTCTCAAAGACGTTGGGCTAGAGAGGCAAGATCACAGCAGATTCCTCGAAGTGTCCGCTGGACACTCCTCGGAATGACAATTGAATCCGGGAGTGCGACAAGATGGTGGGGTTCGCGGGACGTAGATTGCAGTGCGCCTGTAAAGGTTCAGGCGTCGCGCGAAACTGCTGCTATAATGAGCGGCAGAATGAAGTTGCGGGGATTCCGACGCGGCCGTTTCCTGCGATGGACGCTCGCCGCACTGGCGACGGCGGCTGCATTTGTTCCTTCGGTGCTGTCGCAATCGAACACGAACATTTCCGCGGCAAGTGCAAGCGGCTCAACGTCGCACGTGGTGGAGCTGCGCATTGACGGCGAAATCGAGCCGATCCTTGCCGAATACATTGCGCGGGGCATCCAGCAAGCCAGCGACGAAAACGCCAGCCTCGTACTGATTACAATCGACACGCCGGGCGGGCTCGACACCGCCATGCGCGAAATCGTACATGCCATTCTGACGTCGAAAGTCCCCGTGGTGAACTATGTTGCGCCGACCGGGTCGCGCGCGGCCTCGGCGGGATTTTTCATTTTGCTTTCGGCGGATGTGGCGGCGATGTCTCCGGGCACGGAAACAGGAGCGGCATCGCCTCTGCTTGAAATCGGCGGGCAGCCGGTGCAGATCGATGCGACGCTCGAAAAGAAAATCATGAACGATGCGACGGCGTATCTACGCAGCTATGTGGAGAAGCGCGGGCGCAATGTGGATCTGGCAGCGACGGCAGTGACGGATGCGAAAGCGTTCAGCGACAAGGAAGCGCTCGACGGAAAGCTGATCGACATCGTGGCGCCTTCGACGGACAAGCTGCTCGCCGAGCTGAACGGGCGAACAATCACGCGATTCGACGGGACCACGATGACGCTCTCGCTGCCGAATCCGTCGATTCAGACGGTCGAGATGACGGGACGCGAACGGTTTCTTTCGCGGATCGTGCAGCCGGACGCGTTTTTCGTCCTGTTGATTCTCGGCGTGCTGGGAATTTACATCGAGTTCACACATCCGGGGATGTTTGCGCCGGGAGTGTTTGGAGCGATTTGCCTGCTGCTGGCGCTTTACGCGATGCAGCTTCTGCCGGTTTCATTCGCGGGATTGATGCTGATCGTATGCGCGCTGGTGCTGTTTGTCCTCGAGGCGAAGTTCCCGACGCACGGCGTGCTCGGAGTGGGAGGAGTGATTGCGATGGTGCTTGGCGCGCTGTTTCTGATTCGCTCGCCGATGACGGGAATGGGAGTAAGCCTGCCGGTGGCGCTGGGCGTGGCGGTGCCGCTGGCCATCATTATCATTTTTCTGATGCGGCTCGTAATGCACTCGTTCCACTGGAAGCAGGCGACGGGAAAGGAAGAATTGGTGGGAGAGGTGGGAGAAGTGGTGCAGGCAGGAGGCGCGGACGGAAGCCCGGCAATGATTTTCGTCCACGGGGAGTTGTGGAAAGCGGCGCCGCTGCGCGAAAGGATCCTGACGAAGGGCGAGAAGGTGAAGGTGAAAAAGGTGTCGGGGCTGACTCTGGAAGTGGAGCATGTGGAATCGAAGTCGTGAGCGTGAAGCGAGAGGCCGCAAACAAAGAACCTAATAGGCTTGACGGGAGGGACGGATGGACGGTTTTACAGTATTCATCGGGCTCGTCGTAGTCGTCTTTTTGATCTGGCTGTTCAACTGCATATACGTGCTGAAGGAATGGGAACGCGGCGTGGTACTGCGCCTCGGGCGGATGCTGCCGGAGCCAAAGGGCGCGGGGCTGCAACTGGTGTTTGCGCCGATCGATAAACTGATCCGCGTGTCGCTGCGAATTGAGGCGCTGGACGTGCCGCCGCAGGACGTGATTACGAAGGACAACGTATCGGTGAAGGTGAATGCAGTTTGCTATTTCCGCGTGGTGGAGGCAAACCTGGCGGTGTCGCAAGTGCAAAATTATTTGTACGCGACGTCGCAACTGGCGCAGACGACGCTGCGGAGCGTGGTGGGGCAGTTCGAGCTGGACGAAATTTTGTCCGAGCGCGAAAAAGTTAACTCCAAGCTGCAAGTAATCCTTGACCAGGATACGGAGCCCTGGGGTATCAAGGTAACGAAGGTAGAAGTGAAGCAGGTGGATATTCCGGAGTCGATGCAGCGGGCCATCGCGCGGCAGGCAGAGGCCGAGCGCGAGCGGCGCGCGAAAGTGATCGCGGCGGAAGGCGAATTTCAGGCTTCCGCGCGCCTTTCCGAAGCTGCCGCCGTGCTCGAAAAGGAGCCGGCTTCGATTCAACTGCGGTATTTGCAGACGCTGGTGGAAATAGGCGTCGAGAAAAACACGACGGTGATCTTTCCACTGCCGATTGACATCATCACGCAGTGGGCGAATACGCTCGGGGGAAAGAAGTAAAGAGAATGGCGGGAGGCGGAAGGCGGGGCGGCGGTGAGCGCGTGCTGGAGAGCCGGCACCTGGTCGGACTCTTCCTCGGAGTGGTGTTGCTGTGCGGCGTATTCTTCACGCTCGGTTACGTGATGGGCCGGACGCAGTTCAACGGCGCAGTTCATGCAGAGGACCAGTCGCTGCGAAGCGCGCGACCGGCGGTGGAACCAACGCCCAAACCGGCGGCGGACGATGCGGACAATCCGCCGGCTTCGGCAGGGAATGAGTGGGACTTCGCGAAGAAAGACAATAACCACCTGGAGCCCGCGCCCGCTCTTTCCGTTCCGCCAGCGACAAATTCGCGAAAAGAGCCCGCGGCATCGGTGAGGCCGGTGTCGGAGGCTTCCAGGCCGCCGGCGAAATTCCGCTCGCCGCTGATTCCCAAAGGTTCGATCGTGCTGCAATTGGCGGCGCTGAAGAGCGAAGGCGACGCGCTGGCGCTGGCCGACGCCGTGCAACAAAAAAGATTTCCTTCTTTTGTGGTGACACCCACCTCGGATAGCCTCTACCGCGTGCAGGTGGGACCGTACACGAACGAAAAATCGGCGGATGCCGCAAAGCAGGCCCTCGCGAAGGCGGGCTTCAACGCTATAATCAAGCGCTGAATGAATTTTTCCTGGTACACGCGGGCGCTGCTGGCCATCGCGAGCGGCGCCACACTCGCCCTCTCGTTTCCCAACTACAATTTGCCGCTGCTGGCGTGGATATCGATCGCGCTGCTGATCCTCGCCTCGGCGGGAGCGCCGCCACGTCAGGCGCCGCTTTACGGATTTCTGCATGGGCTGGTGTTCTACCCAATCTGTTTGCCGTGGATCGACACGGTGATGCAGCAGTACGGAAATGTGGACCCGTGGAGTTCGGCGGGCATCGTGTCGCTAATCGGGTTGGCGGGCGGAATCATCTGGACGATTTTTTCTTGGGGCGTGGCGCGGGCGTGGCGGAAAAGCCCGGAGCTAGCGTGCACGTTAGCGCCGTTTTTGTGGGTGACGCTCGAATATGTCCGGACGCATTTGCCGATTATCGGTTTTCCCTGGAATTTGACGGGGTACGCGGCAACGAACAGCCTGGCGCTGCTGCAAATCGCGTCGGTGACGGGAATTTTCGGGCTGTCGTTTTTGATTGCAGCATACAGCTCGCTGCTGGCGTACACGATTTACGCGGGACGAAATCGCGTGTGGCAGGTTTTTCTGGTCGCAACCGCAGCGCTTGTTTTGATCGGCATATCGGGGAAATACCTGGTGCCGCGCGCGGAGGCGCACCACATCGCGCACTTGGTGCAGACCGACTTTCCGCAGTCGGAAGAGTATCCGCCGAACTGGCTGCAGATTCACGCGCCGGAAATGCAGCAACTGGAGGAGATCAGCGTGGACGCGGCGCGGCGGACGCCGGGAGTGATCATCTGGCCGGAAGTGCCGGCTCCATTCAGTTTACAGGACCTGGCGTTTCAGCAGCGCGCTGTGCGAATCGCGCAGGATTCCGGACAGGATTTTCTGGTGGGGATTGTGGATTGGAAGCGCGATGAAACGGGGAAGTGGATTGCGACGAATTCGGCGGTGCTGCTGAATCCCGCGGGGCAGCGCGTGTTTACCTACGACAAGATTCATCTGGTGCCATTTGGCGAATACGTGCCGCTGCGGAAATACCTGACGTTTGCGAAACGGCTGACGGCGGATATTTCGGACTTCACGCCGGGGACTTTGTATCGCGTGGGGGAATTGCCCGGCGGGCGGTTCGGCGTGTTCATTTGCTACGAGTCGATTTTCCCGAGCGAAGTGCGGGAGTTCACGAAGAGCGGAGCGAACTTGCTGATCAATTTGTCGAACGATGGATGGTTCGGGCGTTCGGCGGCGCCAGCGCAACATTTGATGATGGTGCGCGTGCGGGCGGTGGAGAACCGGCGATGGCTGCTGCGCGACACGAATAATGGATTTACGGTGTCGTTCGATCCGTACGGCCGGATCGTGGCGCGGATGCCGACGGACATTCGCGGGCAACTGGATGCGCCGTACGATTTCCGGACGGATAGTTCGTTGTATGTGCGGTTTGGGGATTGGATCGCGTGGCTGAGCGTGGCGGCGTCGGTGATTTTGCTGGCGAGCGCGTTTTTCGGAGGGGCGCTCGCGTCACGCAACGATTGACGCTACACTAATCGTATCGAAGCGGTTGCGCGCCTGGCAAAGAAGGCGGGCACGGCATGCCGGCCCCTACGGACGATCGAAGCCGGATGCCAGGTGAATTTCATACGCGATCTCTTCAAAATCGAGTGACAAGACAACAGCGCCATGCAAATTGAAGACCTACAGCAACGCTACGCGGATTTGAGCAAGCGCATCGAACTCGTGCGGAGCTATCTTTGACGTTGCCAACGCGGAAAAACAGATAGCTGCCGTCGAAGAAAAAACCAGCGACCCGAATTTCTGGCAGGACCAGGCGAAAGCGCAGGCGATCCTGCAGGAGCGCAAACTGCTGGAGGAGCGCATCAGCGCGGCGAAATCGCTGGGCGCGAAGGCGGCGGACATCGAGACGTATTTCCATCTGGCACAGGAAGAGACGAACGCCGAGCAGAAGGAATCGTTGCTGAGCGACGCCGCGAAGGAACTGGACGCGGCGGATAGCTTCGTTTCCGAACTCGAGACGAAGACGCTGCTGGCCGGAGAAAACGACCGGCTGAACGCAATTCTGACCGTGAAGCCCGGAGCCGGTGGAACGGAGTCGCAAGACTGGGCGGAAATGCTGCTGCGGATGTACTTGAGATGGGCGGAGCGGAAGGGCTTTCGCGCAACGGTGCTGGATTCGACGCCGGGGGAAGAAGCTGGCATCAAAGCGGCGACGGTGCAGGTCGAGGGCGAAAACGCATACGGGTTGCTATCGGGCGAGAGTGGCGTGCACCGGCTGGTGCGGATTTCGCCGTTCGATCAGGCGGCGCGGCGGCACACGTCGTTTGCGTCGGTATTCGTGATTCCGGAAATCGACGACCGGATCGAGATCGTGGTGAAACCGGACGAGATCAAGCTGGACACGTTTCGCGCGGGCGGGCATGGCGGGCAGAACGTCAACAAGGTGGAGACGGCGGTGCGCATCACGCATATCCCGACAGGGATCGTGGTGCAGTGCCAAAACGAGCGGAGCCAGCACAAAAATCGAGAACTGGCGATGAAACTGCTGAAGTCACAACTGTACGAGCGAGAGATCGAGAAACGACGCGAGGAGATGAGGAAGCTGGATGCATCGAAGCCGGAAATCAGCTTCGGGAGCCAGATCCGGTCGTACACCTTGCAGCCATATCAGTTGATTAAGGACCACCGGACGAAAGAAGAACGGGGAGATGTGCAGAAGGTGCTCGACGGGGATATTGATTCGTTCATCCGGGCATATTTGCTCTACCGGCGAGAGAACGAGTAAGCCGTTCCGCAACAAAAGCAGGCTTCTTAATCGGCCTCCTAACGCACGCTGGACGCTTTCCGGGCTGCAAGCGAAAACTGCCAGGTAGGCTTGTGTTGGCCGGTTGGGCGTGGCAGCCGCATTCTTAGTTGGAGCTTCCGGCGCTCAGAGCTTTCCTGTGCAAGACCCCGTTCCCGTGGCAAAATCGACCGTTCAGGTGCTGATCGACCCCATCCAACGTGTTGAATTGACTCTTTTTGCAGCACCATGCTACTGTCGAAGACTCGAAATTTGATGACGTTTTCGCAGTGTGCCGCGTGACGGCGAATCCCGAAAAAGAAGGAGAACGAATTGGCAGCCGCTGAAGAAAGGTTTCTGTTTACCTCGGAGTCGGTGACCGAGGGCCATCCGGACAAAATTGCCGACCAGGTTTCCGACGCCGTGCTGGACGCGGTGATGAAGGACGACCCGAACGGACGCGTGGCGTGCGAAACGCTGGTGACGACGGGGCTGGTGGTGGTGGCGGGCGAGATTACGACCTCGACCTATGTGGATTTCTCGGATGTAGCGCGCGAAGTGGTTCGCAAGGTCGGTTACACGCGCGCGAAGTATGGATTCGACGCCGAAACGTGCGGCGTGATTTCGACGATCAAGAAGCAGTCGCCGGACATCGCGATGGGCGTCGACACTGGCGGCGCAGGAGATCAAGGCTTGATGTTCGGGTTTGCCTGCGATGAAACTCCCGAACTGATGCCCATGCCCATCCAACTGGCGCATCAACTGACGCACAAACTCTCCGAAGTTCGCAAGTCCGGCGCCGTGGATTTCCTCCGGCCCGACGGAAAATCCCAAGTCACGATTGAATATAAGGACGGACGCCCGGTACGCGTGGATTGCGTGGTGATTTCGACGCAGCACAGCGATCAAGTGAGCAACGCGGACCTGCACGACGCGGTGCTGAACAAGGTGATCAAGGCCGTCATTCCCGCGCAGATGATGGATAAAAACACGAAGTTCCACATCAATCCGACGGGGCGGTTTGTGACCGGCGGGCCGATGGGCGACGCGGGGTTGACGGGGCGGAAAATCATCGTCGATACATACGGTGGCTACAGCCGGCATGGCGGCGGAGCGTTTTCGGGGAAGGACCCGTCGAAGGTGGACCGCTCGGCGTGCTACATGGCGCGGTACGTGGCGAAGAACATCGTGGCGGCGGGGCTGGCGCGCAAGGTGGAAGTGCAATTGGCGTATGCCATAGGCGTGGCTGAGCCGGTGTCCGTGATGACGGAGACGTTTGGCACCGGCACGATCCCCAATGCGCAGATCACGGAATTGATTCGCGCGTTTTTCAAACTCACGCCCAAGGGAATCATCGAAACTTTGGACCTGCGCCGGCCTATCTATCTGGCGACAGCTGCTTACGGCCACTTTGGACGGAGCGGGCCGGGCTTCACGTGGGAGCGGACGGACAAGGCGGAGGCGATTCGCAAGGAAGCGGGAGTGCGCGGCGCCGTTGGCGTTTCGTCCTAACGTTCTGCAGGCGATTGTTGCAAAGCGCTCGGCAGATTCCTTTGGCGGGTGCTCCTGAGGAAGCAGAAAAGAAGATTCGTAGAAAAGACCGAGGGATTTCCGCATTCAAATTCAAAGAGGTGTATCCGTGGAAACTGCCATTAAATTGAACGGAGATGTGAAAGACATTGCGCTGGCCGACAAAGGCAAGCGGCGGATCGAATGGGCCAATCAGCACATGCCCGTGCTGCAGTTGATCCGCAAGCGATTCATCAAGGAAAAGCCGCTCAAGGGAGTAAGAATTTCGGCGTGCCTGCACGTGACGAGCGAAACGGCGAATTTGATGATCACGCTGCGGGACGGAGGCGCGGACGCGGTGCTGTGCGCTTCGAATCCGCTGTCGACGCAGGACGATGTGGCGGCGTCGCTGGTGAAGGACTACAACATTCCGACGTTTTCGATCAAGGGCGAGGACAACGCGACGTATTACGCGCACATCGCCGCGGCGTTGGATCACAAGCCGCAAATCACGATGGACGACGGCGCGGACCTGGTGACCCAGCTGCTGACCAAGCGGACCGATTTGCTGAAGGGCGTGATTGGCGGAACGGAAGAGACGACGACCGGCGTGATCCGCCTGCGGGCCATGGCGAAGGACGGGACGCTGAAATTCCCGATCATCGCGGTGAACGACGCGCTGACGAAGCATTTCTTCGACAACCGCTACGGCACGGGGCAATCGACGCTCGACGGCGTGATTCGCGCGACGAACCTACTTCTGGCAGGACTGAAAGTCGTTGTGGCGGGTTACGGATGGTGCGGGCGCGGCGTGGCGATGCGCGCGAAAGGACACGGCGCGGATGTGATCGTCACCGAGATCAATCCGACGAAGGCGATCGAGGCGGTGATGGACGGTTTCCGCGTGATGCCGATGAGCGAAGCGGCGAAAATCGGAGACATCTTCATCACAGTGACCGGAAACAAGAACGTGATCGCACACGATCACTTCGAGAGGATGAAGGACGGCGCGGTGGTGAGCAACTCAGGCCACTTCAACGTCGAGATCGACATCCCGGCGCTCGAAAAGCTTTCCAACGGCAAGCGGGAGGCGCGGCCGTTTGTGGACGAATACGCGATGAAGGACGGGCGGAGAATCTACCTGCTCGGCGACGGGCGTCTGATCAACCTGGCCGCGGCGGAAGGACATCCGGCGGCCGTGATGGATATGAGCTTTGCGAACCAGGCCCTTTCGGCTGAATACTTGCTGAAGAAAGCGAAGGACTTGAAGCCACAGGTGTACGCAGTGCCCGAGCATCTGGACCAGCAAATCGCCAAGCTGAAGCTCGAATCGATGGGCTTCCAGATCGACAAGCTGACGCCGGAGCAGGAGCACTATCTGGCCTCGTGGTCGGAAGGCACGTAGTTCGCGGCTTCGCTAAGAGAATTTAGAGACGCCTACTTTGACGCCGCCCTACGCGGGGCTGGCGGGTCGCGTTTGCCCACATCACGGCCGGCCAAATCTGACGTGAGAGTTCGTTGACAGAAAGAAGGACGTACTTTAGACTTAGGGTTTGTCTACATGGGGAAAGGTGTGACTGAGCAGATGCGGACGTATGTGCCGAAGGGCCGAGAGGCCGAAGAACTGAGCGAAGGAAAGAACTGGTTCGTGGTGGACGCGAACGGCGCGGTGCTGGGCCGTTTGGCGACGCGCGTGGCGCGGATCCTGATCGGGAAGGACAAGCCGACGTTTACTCCCCATCTGGATTGCGGTGACCACGTGGTGGTGATCAATGCGGAAAAGATCCGCCTGACGGGAAACAAGATTGATCAGAAGGTCTATCACCGTCACAGTGGATATCCGGGCGGATTGAAAGAGACGCCCGTGCGAGTGTTGTTGCAGCGCCGTCCTGAAGAAGTCGTGCGCGAAGCTGTGCTGGGGATGCTGCCCAAAAACAAGCTGCGCGCGCACCGCGCCAAGAAGCTGCGAGTGTATGCCGGAAGTGAAGCGCTTGCCCGCCACGCCGGTCAGAAGCCTCAGCCTGTTGCGCTGTAACCCGGGGAATTTGCAATGATTCGCGCTGAGCGGAGAAGTCCGCGCATGCGCCGCTCGTTCGAACGCGGGAATTCGCTTCGGCGGATCCGGACGGTCGAGGAGCTTTACTGACGAGGAGGAACGTTGAGTTCAGCATCCAATCCCATCGAGGGCGCCTCGGGGAAGCAGTTCTACGGCACGGGACGGCGGCGCGAAGCGGTGGCGCGCGTGTATATCAAGCAGGGTTCCGGATCATTTACGGTGAACGGACGTCCAGTGGACGAATACTTCCGCAACGTGGCGTGGCACACAGCGGCGGTGGAGCCGCTGAAGTTCACGCAGACGCAAGATCAATTGGAAGTGCGCGCCACGGTGAAGGGCGGCGGCGTGGGCGGACAGGCGGGAGCGGTGCGCATGGGGCTCTCGCGCGCGATTGCCATATACAATCCCGACCTGCGGCCAAGCCTGCGAAAGAACGGATTTTTGACACGCGACCCGCGCATGAAAGAACGCAAGAAGTACGGGCAGAAGGGCGCGCGGCGTCGCTTCCAGTACAGCAAGCGCTAGCCTGAAGATGAATTTCATGGTCCGGCTCTCGCAAGGGAGCCGGACCAAATCTCACGGCCGGCAAGGAACCGGCAAAAAAGGACGCTGGGCCGCTCCGGCGTGCTTGGAAGCGTCCCCTTCTTAAAGGAGGCAATTTGGCAGTCGAAATCACGATGAAAGAGTTGCTGGAGGCCGGCGTTCATTTCGGCCACCAGACCCGCCGCTGGAATCCGAAGATGAAGGAATACATCTTCGGCGAACGCAATGGAATTCACATCATCGATTTGCAAAAGACATTGAAGATGTTCCGCGAAGCCGCGCGCTATGTGGCTGAACTGGCCGGGCAGGGCAAGACAGTGCTCTTTCTGGGAACGAAGCGCCAGGCGCAGGAAGCGATCGCCGAAGAGGCGAACCGCTGCGGCATGTATTACGTGAATCACCGCTGGCTGGGCGGCACGCTGACGAACTGGGTGACGCTGCAGAAATCGATCAAGCGGCTGAAGCTGCTGAAAGCCATGACCGAAGACGGGCGCATGGCGGCGCTGCCGAAGAAAGAAGCGGCGCGGCTGGATCGCGAGCTGAAGCACCTGCAACAGAACTTTGCGGGTGTGGAGAGTATGGCGACGCTGCCGGATGCGATGTTTGTGATCGATCCGAACGCGGAAGTGATCGCCGTTCGCGAGGCGCGGCGCATGGGAATCCCCGTGGTGGCGATCGTGGACACGAACTGCGATCCGGACCTGGTGGACTGGGTGATTCCGGGCAACGACGACGCGCTGCGGGCGATCCGCCTGTTCACGTCGAAGGTTTCCGACGCGGTGCTTTCGGGCCGCGAGTCGTTCGAGCAGACGCAGATCGCCGACGAAAAGGCCGCTGAAGGCGTGGCCGAAGATGGCGTGGAGTACGTTGACACCAGCGCCTATGAGGAATACGAAAAGCAGGAAGGCGATTTCGTCGAAGGCGACGTGGAATTGACCGAGCCCGCGGCCGAGGAAGCCGAAACCCCGGCGCACGTGGCAAACGACGACGCATCATCCCGGTAACGTTCGATCCGGCAGAAAATCCGGCGCCGTCCGCAACCCATGGCGAATCCGCCGGGCGGCGCGGCAAAGAATCCATCTTACGAGGAATTGAGTCGACCCATGGCTACACCAGGAAAGCCCAATGTACCCGCGCAGCTGGTGAAGGAGCTACGCGAGCGCACCGGCGCGGGATTCAACGCGTGCCGCGAGGCGTTGATTGAATCGAACGGCGATATCGAGCAGGCCATCAATATCCTGCGCAAGAAGGGCCAGGCCGCAGCAGCGAAGAAGGCGCAGCGAGCGACGACCGAGGGCCTGGTGAGCTGTTACATCCACGCGGGCGGACGGATCGGCGTGCTGGTGGAAGTGAATTGCGAGAGCGATTTCGTGGCGCGCACGGAAGATTTCCAGAAGCTGTGCCACGACGTGGCAATGCACATTGCCGCACTCGATCCGCGTTTTCTGCGGCGCGAGGAAGTGACGCAGGAAATCCTCGACCGCGAGCGGGATATCTACCGCGAGCAAGCGAAGCAGACGGGGAAGCCCGACGCCGTGATCGAGAAGATCGTCAACGGCAAGATGGAGAAATTCTACGAGGAAAATTGCCTGTACGAGCAGCACTTCATCCGCGATGAAGGCGTCACGGTGAAGGAGATGATCGACCAACTGATCGCCAAGATTGGAGAGAACATCACGATCCGGCGCTTCTCCCGCTTCAAGGTGGGAGAGTCGGACGGGGCGACGCCCTCTGCGGCGGGCGGCGAGGAAACTGTGTCCGTGCCGACGGTGTAGCGTCGCACAAGAAAGAAGTGCGAAAAGGCGGGAAGCCAAATAGAATGCCAGCGGGCAATTGCGCCCGCTGAACCACGATGACGACCAACGAGCCGGCAAGTTCAAACCTCTCTTCGCAAGGCCCAGCCGTCTACAAACGCATTGTTCTCAAGCTTTCGGGAGAATCTCTCTCCGGCCCGCTCGAATCCGGCATTCATGCGCCGACGATTCAGGCCATTGCACAGGAATTGAAAGGCGTCTACGACCTGAATGTGCAGGTGGCGATCATGGTCGGCGGCGGAAACATCTTCCGCGGGGCGCGGCAGAAGGATCTGGCGATCGATCGCGTCACCGGCGACTACATGGGAATGCTCGCGACCGCGATCAACGGGCTGGCGCTGCAGGACGCACTCGAAAAGGCGGGATGCCACACGCGGCTGATGAGCGCAATCGAAATGCAGGAAGTGGCGGAGCCATTCATCCGGCGGCGGGCGACGCGTCACCTGGAGAAAGGCCGCGTGGTGATTTTCGCCTGCGGCACGGGCAATCCGTATTTTTCGACCGATACGGCCGCGGCGCTGCGCGCGATGGAAATCAAGGCGCAGGTGATCTTGAAAGCGACGCGCGTGGACGGCGTCTACGACGCGGATCCCGAGAAAGTGCCGACGGCGAAGCGGTTCGAGAAAATTTCCTACATCGAAGTTCTGCAAAAAGGATTGGCGGTGATGGATTCGACGGCGATTTCGCTGTGCATGGACAATAAGATGCCGATCGTTGTGTTCGATATGAACCGGCCAGGAAACATCAGGCGCGTGGTGCTGGGCGAGCGCGTGGGCTCGACGGTGAGCGCGGCCTGAGAAGCGGGCGCGGGAGGCGAACGTTTTATGACAACCGTGGCGACAAGCAAAGACGCGCTGGCGCAGGCCAGAACGCGCATGGAAAAGGCGGTAGAGGATTTTCGCAAGGACCTGGCGGGAGTCCGCACTGGCCGCGCGAACGTGTCGCTGCTGGAAGGGGTGCGCGTCGATTACCACGGCACGCCGATGCCCCTGAACCAGCTGGGGACGCTGACCGTTCCAGATCCTTCCATGATCGTGATTTCGCCGTGGGATCCGGGAGCGGTGTCCCTGATCGATAAGGCGATTCGCACGTCGGACCTGGGATTGAATCCGGCCAACGACGGCAAAGTGGTGCGCGTGCCGATTCCGCCGCTGACAGAAGACCGCCGCAAAGAGCTGGTGAAGCACATCCATAGGGTGCTCGAAGATCACCGCACGGCGGTGCGCAATATCCGGCGCGACGTGAAGGAAGCGATCGAGAAGCTTGAAAAGGAAAAGAAAATCAGCGAAGACGAAAAGAAGCGATCGCTCGACGAGCTGGAGAAAGTGACGCAGTCGGAAACGAAAAAGATTGAAGATTTGTCCGCGGCAAAAGAAAAAGAAGTTCTTGAGTTGAAGTGACCGCCTCCATTTAGCGCACAAATTCTGCATTGTAACCCTGCCAATATTTAACGCATCCTTAGGCACATGAAAGAAGGCAAGCCGAGCGCGACCGCATATCGCGTGGCCGTGCGCCGGGCCGCGCATCAGATATTCGACCATCCGCGCGTACTGGAAGACCCAATTGCTTTGCCGATTCTTGGACCTGACGCAGAAAAACGTGTCAGGGAGGCCGAAAGCGGATCGCGGGGGTTCGCATCGCGATATAGCCGCGCGTTTATGGCGGCCCGCAGCCGGTTTGCGGAAGACGAGCTGGCGCGGGCCGTGAAGCGAGGCGTCTCACAATATGTGATTCTGGGGGCCGGGCTCGACACCTTTTCCTACCGCAATCCTTATGCGGCTTCGGCGCTGCGCGTATTCGAGGTTGATTTTCCGGCGACGCAGGCGTGGAAGCGCGCGCGGCTTGCGGCGGCCGGAATTGCTGAGCCGGAGTCGCTTACCTTTGCGCCGATCGATTTTGAAACGCAATCGCTGGCGGACGGGCTTGTCCCAGCTGGATTTGACAGCGGCAAAGCTGCGTTTTTCTCCTGGCTCGGGGTAACGATGTATCTTACGCATGAGGCGATGCGAACAACTCTCTCGTTCATCGCTTCGCTGCCAGCGAGCAGCGGGGTCGTATTCGATTACGGGGTGCCGCGTGAGGCGCTGAGTTGGTACGGGCGGTTCGTTTTCGATTGGATGTCGCGCCGCGTGGCGCGAGTGGGTGAACCTTTCCGTCTTTTTTTTGAGCCTGGCGCTTTGGCCGCCGAGCTCCGGCAACTCGGATTCAGTTCGATCGAGGATGTGAGCGCAAAGGAATTGAACGAGCGCTACTTCGCCAATCGCAGCGACAAACTGGAAGTGAAGGGAAGGCTGGGGCGATTGATGAACGCTCGGGTGTAGTTCGCTCCTGGTTTAATTGACCGTGCGAACATTTTCGGGATTCGCAAGCGTGAGCGAACAGGAATGTGACGCCGCATGGCAGGTCAGAGTGCCGCTGCGGATCAGCTTTGTCGGGGTCGCGTCTGGAAACACGGGACCGAGATCAATCCCGCGCAAAGAGATGGCGGCAGGCTGAAAACTGTCGCTGCCGCTGCGGAATTTGGCGGCTTCCACCTGGCCATGGCCGTTGGCTCCCGGCGCGACGGCGAGGAAAAATACCGCTGAACCGTCTTGATTGACGAGCGCGCCTACCGGGACTTGGTTCGATGCGGCGAGATCCTGCCGGGCCGCGTCCACAAGCTTGTCGATTTTCTTGTCCTTCTCGTCCACTCCCAGCAGGGCGGCCAGGCGCCCGCGCGTTTCGGGAACGGAATTCGGCGCGGCGATGCCTTCCGCGTAGAGCTTTTCGGCAGCGTCCTTGTTTCCGCGCTTGGCTTCGATTTGCGCCAGATGGTCGGCAACTTCCCCGTGGCCGTTGAGCCGCCAGGCGGCGCTGATGTACTTCTGCGCGGCGTCGAGATCGCCTTTCTGGAAATAGACCCAGCCGAGCGTGTCCCAATACGCGCCGAGGCTTTCGACGGCCGCCAATTGATCGACGGTGAGTTGCGAGAGATCGGCATTGCGAAGACTCGAAGCAACGGTTGTCACTGCAGATTGCGCGTACTGAAGCGCTTTATCGAGCTCCATCTGCTTGTCGGCGAGAGCGTAGGCGACGTTGTTCCACACGACAGGGGTCTGCGCCATGCCCACGCCTCTATCGAACGAAGCCAGCCCCTTTTCCTTTTCGCCGATGTTCAGATACGCCTGGCCGAGAGTGACCTGGAGTTGGGCGTTGTCGGGCGAAAGAATCACGGCTTTTTCAAGCTCCGGCACGGCAAGCGGATATTGGTGCTCTGTTACATAAAGAGAGCCCAAGGCGGCGTGCGCCACGGGATCGAGTGGATTGATGTCGATCTGCTTGCGATAGGCGGCGACGGCATCGGGGAATTTCTGTTCCTGCTGCAGAGTGACGCCGAGGTAATCATAGGCATGCTCGTCATAGGGGTTCGCGGCGATTTGCTTCTGAAAGGCATCGGCGGCATTTGGAAAATCGCCGATCCGTAAATAGGCGAGGCCCAAATCATTCCAGGCGTCTTTGTGATTGGGATCGAGCTCGACGACGCGCTTAAGCAAGGGAATCGCTGCGTTGGGATTTCCCGAACCAAGCGCGGCGATGCCGGCCTCGAAGAGTTCGTCCGGCTTCGCGGTGGAGGGAATCGCCGGAGCGCCCGTGATGGAATTCTCGACGAGCAATTGCTGGGTTTCGTCCGACGCGACGGCGCGTTCGAAAGCCGAATAGTCGCTAAAGCGCGACGCGGGGATTTCGCGCATTTTGAAATCGAGCGAGCGCGAGGCCGTCAGCACGTGATTGTCGAATTGATAGGAGGATTTGAACTCGGCGTAGTCGCGCGAGACAGAAATTGCCACCGGCGGCTGCGCTGTGAAATTCGCGGGCAGCGTGAGGCGGAGCGTCATGTCGACATCAAGAGGGCTACCGAGTTTGATCGGCCCGGGGTCGTCTTCATCAGCGGGCGGCAGGCCGATGGTCAGCAGCGGGAGCGCGATCTTGGCGTTCTTGGCCGACCAGTCGAGATAGTTTGGTTCGTTGAATTCGAATGTCAACTCGAAGGGATCGCGAATGGCGGAAGGATCGCTCGGGTCGACGGAGGTGACTTCACCGCGAATGCCGTCGAGAGCGGCGAGTGTCTGCCCGAGCTGTTTCCACTGCGTCCGCGGCGTGCGGCGAAACGCGACGCGCAGGACGAATTCATTATCGCCGCGCAAGATGTAATGGACTTTCGCGGTTAGCTTGCCGAGATCGCTGATTTCGCCGGTGATGTCGACGCGCTGTGTGGAAAGAAACGGCGGGTCGGCGGGCGTGGTGACGATCTTGCCGTCGCCATCCGGAGGGACGAGAAGCGCGGATTTGTCGCGCAGCTTGCGCACCAGCATGCGGAAGGGCGCCACCTCGGCTGTCGTGTCCATCCAGAGAAGTTCATTCTTGTCGGGGAGAACACCAGGCACGGCTGTGATGAGGTGGTCGAATTGCGAGGGTGAGGGGACATCGAGATCGAGCTTGCGCTGGAAGGGAATCAGCACAGAATCAGCCTGAATTCCCGCGGCGGATAGCATCGAGACGAGCAATGTGCTTTTGTCCTTGCAATCGCCGTACTGGTTGGCGAAGACTTCGCTGGAATCATGTGGCTGGTAGCGGCCGAGGCCAAAAGAAAGGCTGACGTAGCGGATGTTCGTGGCGACGTAATCGTAGAGCGCTTCGATTTTGTCGATATCGTTCGTTTTCCCCGCTGTCAGTTGCGCCACCTTCGCGCGAATTTCCGGCGTCGGCTCGGTGCGTCCTTTTTCAAGCGATGCGTACCACTGCGCAATCTCTTCCCAACTCTTGAAAGTGGTTATCTGAACGTCCGGTTCCGCTTGCTCATTCACTTTATTTTTTTTCTTGGGGGAATCGTCATCGTCCGAGGGGCGCGAGAGATTGGCGTGCTTCCAATGGAATATGGTGCGTTCTCCGGAGGTCTCTTGAGAAAAATCGCTCGTGATTTGCGGCTTTCCATCTCCGCCCGGGACCTGTAGTTGCGTAGCGTGCTGCTCTTTTCCGTGGATCAAGCTGAATTGTGCGGACTTGATGGTGACGGCGCGGCCTTTCGGAATGTCCACATCGAGGCGCTCGTCGAGGACAATCGCGTCTTTCACAAAATTCTGCTCATACCAGAATTCGTTGGGCGCGAGCGCGGAGTTGATGTGCGTCACGATGTCGTACTCGAGCACGTCGCCCGCGTGCAAAGCGGGAACGGTGATGTGTTTTTCACGGTAGTCGCTATAGACGGGAGCGTCATGAGCGACCACGGATGTCATGTCCTTCACAGCATCCGGCGCAGCGGTGACGGCCGTGCCGTCGGGTTTGCGGACGCGAACGTAGCCGACGTCCATCGTCTCGTTCGCCGCGCCATATCCGAACACGAGTTCGCCCAACTGCTGGACACCGGCATCGCTCTGCACACGAATGCGGACGATCTGTTCTCGCTGGCCCGTACCGTCGTTTTCGAAGCGGAGCTTGTTTTGAAGAAGCTCGACGACAAACGGCTCCTGCGAATAGTCAGCCGGTTTGGTGGCGGAGGAAGAGGCGCCGGAGCTCTGTGGTGAGGTGGAGGGGGGCTGCTGGGCGCCGGCGGGGAAAATCGGCGCGAGAAGAAGGCAGAGAAGCGTGGCTGGGAAGAATTTCATTACCGCTCCGGGACGATAGATTTGGATTAATGAGTGTAGAGGTGTTCGACAATGGCGTAAAGGACAGGAATGGTGTGCGTGTGTTTGGCAGCATGGGCTCTTTTGAAGGGGGAGAGGGGTGCGGACCCCTGGGTATGCGCGAGAGATCTATGCAGTTCCATTTCGTGAGGCATGCTGTAAGTTATTGAACATCTGTTACTTACTATTAAGTCTTGCAGGGCCAGGTGCTCGTAACCCATCGCTCCCGCCTGAAATTACGTCTTAACAACTGGGGATTCTAGGGATTTAAATTTGGATGGGGAGCGACGCGGTCCGATTGAGGATCGGCAGCAGCCGGTTTGCATGTAAATTTATCCACAGCGATGCGGTTGACACTTTGGAAGATTTTGTTATACTTTTTCGGTTGTGCAGGGGCCTTTGGCCCCAGTGGTGATTGGGAAGTCTTCCTTGCCCCGGAACAAAGAACGACGGAACGGGGAACGGAAGAGCGGCCGAAATGGGGCGCCAGCCCCGCAAAGCCGTGTGAGCCTCTCCGCTTTAGGCTGATGCAGTTCACTCCTCGGGGTGAAGCGTCCGCGCGGAGTACCTGGTAATTCCTTCGGGTTGGGCGACCTTTCTGTTCATACACTCGCAGATTTGTGCGCGGGTTTGAGATCTCGTGTCTGCAGATTTGCGCCGGTGAATTTTCGATTTGAGGGAGAAAAGCGTGCCGACGTTTTCACAGCTGGTGCGGAACGGCAGGGAGAAAATCCGGACGAAGACGAAATCTCCGGCGCTTGAGGGATGTCCGGAAAAGCGCGGCGTGTGTGTGCGCGTCTATACGCAGACGCCAAAGAAGCCCAACTCCGCCCTCCGCAAAGTCGCTCGCGCTCGCCTCACGAACAGTGCTGAAGTCACCACTTACATTCCCGGCATTGGCCACAATTTGCAGGAGCACTCGATCGTGCTGGTGCGCGGCGGCCGCGTGAAGGATCTTCCGGGAGTGCGTTACCACGTGATTCGCGGCACGCTCGACGCCGCCGGCGTGGAAAATCGCAAGCAGGGACGCTCGAAATACGGGGCGAAGCGGCCAAAGGCCGCGCAGAAGTAAGCGCAGGAAAAGTCAGAGCCGGAAGCAGGGAGACAGAAAAGATGCCACGCAAGGGATGGGTTCTGCGCCGCAAAGTGCCGGGCGATCCGGTGTACGGCAGCGATCTGGTTCAGAAGTTCATTTCGAGCATGATGTACGACGGCAAGCGCTCGACCGCGCAGACGATTTTCTATCAGGCGATGGAGCAGATGGCCAAGACGGCCAACGACGACGCGCTGAAACTGTTCAAGAAAGCGGTCGAAAACTGCAAGCCGGTGCTGGAAGTGAAGACCCGCCGTGTTGGCGGCGCCAACTACCAGGTGCCGGTGGAAGTCAATCCGTACCGCAAGCAGTCGCTGGCGATTCACTGGCTGGTGTCGTACGCGCGCGAACGCGCGGGCAAATCGATGACAGACAAACTGGCAGGCGAGCTGCTGGATGCCGCGAACGGCCGCGGCGGCGCGGTGAAAAAGAAGGAAGACGTTCATCGCATGGCGGAAGCGAACAAGGCCTTCGCGCACTATCGGTGGTAAGCGGAGCTTAGGGGACCAGGGTCAACGGGAAAATGGCACGTCAAGTCCAACTCGAGAACACGCGGAACATCGGGATCATGGCGCACATCGACGCCGGTAAGACGACGTCGACCGAGCGCATCCTGTTCTATACGGGCGTGACTTACAAGATCGGCGAAGTGCATGAAGGCACGGCGACGATGGACTGGATGGAGCAGGAGCGCGAGCGCGGCATCACGATTACGTCCGCCGCGACTACGGCTTTCTGGAACCGCTTCGACAAGAAGTACCGCATCAACATCATCGACACGCCAGGCCACGTCGATTTCACGGTCGAAGTCGAACGGTCGCTGCGCGTGCTGGACGGCGCGGTGGCGATCTTCGACGCGGTCGCCGGCGTGCAGCCGCAAACCGAAACCGTGTGGCGGCAGGCAGACAAATACCGCGTCCCGCGCATCGCCTTTATCAACAAGATGGACCGCATCGGCGCCGATTTCGACCACTCCATCCGCACCATGCGCCAGCGACTCTCCGGACACCCCGTTCCGCTGCAATATCCCGTCGGCCGCGAAGACAATTTCCTCGGCGTGATCGATTTCATCGAAGAGCGCGCCATTATCTGGAAGGACGAAACGCTCGGCGCAGAATACGAAACTCTGCCGCTCGAAAAGCTGTGGGATGCGGCTTACCTCAAGACGCGCCCGGAGCTGGAAATGGCCGTCCGCGCGTCGGCGCTGACGCCGGAATTTTATAAAGAGCATCGCGACAAAGTGGTCGAGTACATCGCCGAACACGACGATGCGATTCTGGCGAAGTATCTCGAGCAGCACGCGCTGACGCCGGCGGAGCTGCGCGCGTCGCTGCGCCGCTCGACGATCGCGCTCAAGCTGGTTCCGGTGCTGGCGGGCTCGGCTTTCAAAAACAAAGGCGTGCAGCCGCTTCTGGATGCCGTCGTCGACTATCTCCCTTCGCCGACCGATATTCCTCCGGTGGAAGGCGTGGATCCGGATTCAGACGAGCCGGTGTTGCGCCGTCCGGCGGACGATCAGCCGTTTGCCGCTCTGGCATTCAAAATCATGACCGACCCGTACGTCGGGCATTTGACTTTCATCCGCGTGTATTCCGGCGTACTGAAGACGGGCAATTCGGTTTACAACTCGACGAAGAAAACGCGCGACCGTGTGGGGCGCCTGCTGCGCATGCACGCCAACAAGCGCGAAGAGATCGAGTCGGTCGAGGCGGGCGACATCGCCGCCTGTGTCGGCCTGAAGAACGTCTCGACTGGCGACACGCTGTGCGACGAGGAAAGGCCGATCGTGCTCGAAGCGATCGAATTTCCGGCGCCGGTGATTTCCGTCGCGATTGAGCCGAAGACGAAAGCGGACCAGGAAAAGATGGGCTCGGCGCTTGGAAAGCTCGCGCAGGAAGATCCCACCTTCCGCGTGCACACGGACCACGACACGGGGCAGACACTGATTTCCGGCATGGGCGAGCTGCACCTGGAAATCATCGTCGACCGCATGATGCGCGAGTTCAACGTGCAGGCTAATGTGGGCCGGCCACAAGTGGCGTATCGCGAAACGATTCTGAAGATGGCCGAAGGCGAAGAAAAATACGCGAAGCAGACCGGCGGGCGCGGCCAGTATGGACATGTGAAATTGACGGTGCAGCCATTGCCGGGCGCCGGGCGCACCGATTTGCGCGAGATGTCAACCGACGAGCTCGATGAGCTGGCAAAGCAAGTGGCGGGAAAAGGCGGGAAGTGGCGCTTCGACAAGGACCACCGGCTGCTGTTTATCGATAAGGTTTTCGGCGGCGCGATCCCGAAGGAATTCATTCCTCCGATTGAAAATGGCGTGAAGGAAGCGATGGAAACCGGCGTCCTGGCCGGATACGAAATGGTGGACCTCGCGGTCACGGTGATCGACGGCAGCTACCACGAAGTCGACAGCTCGGAAATGGCGTTCAAGATTGCCGGGTCGATTGCCTTCAAGGAAGCCTGCCGGAAAGCCAATCCGAAGCTGCTGGAACCGATCATGAAGGTCGAAGTGGTGGTGCCGGAAGATCATATGGGTCCGGTGATCGCCGATCTGAACTCGCGCCGCGGGCAGATGCAGGGCCGCGAATCGCGTGGCGGCACCGAAATCATCAACGTGCTGGTGCCGCTGTCGGAAATGTTCGGCTACGCAACCGACATCCGCAGCAAGACGCAGGGGCGCGGCAGCTTCACGATGCACTTTTCGCATTACCAGCAGGCGCCGAACAACATCGCTGAAGAGATTATCGGTGGCAAGAACGGCGACAAGCCGAAGAAGTAAACGGAATTTGCAGGCAGAACGGTTCGAGGAGCGGAGAGAAACATGGCGAAAGAGAAATTCGAGCGGAGCAAGCCGCACGTAAACGTGGGGACGATCGGGCACATCGACCACGGGAAGACGACGTTGACGGCGGCGATCACCAAAGTGCTCAGCAAGAACAACCCGAAGG
>Ga0335072_10002132_pt1 | contig 31178 bp, 31 predicted proteins | sample Lox_Sample_21_FD_206725 | JGI IMG/M metagenome (GOLD analysis project Ga0335072, IMG submission 206725) | Soil microbial communities from Loxahatchee National Wildlife Refuge, Florida, United States - Lox_Sample_2.1 | ecosystem: Environmental > Terrestrial > Soil > Wetlands | place: USA...
AGTCTGGCTTCAACTCGCGCCAACGAGCGCCTTGAGGCGCCCCGCCCCAAAACCCACTAATTCAAGACATTCCTAGCCGGCGCGCAGCGCCTCAACCGGTCCGGACAGAGCCGACTTGTAGTGGCGGGTCATGTCGTCGGCGAGCACCTCCGCGTCGCCACGCTCGACGGCGTCGACGATTTGGCGTGCCACGTCCCGCGGGTCGTTCTTCGGGACGTCGAACGCGGTGGTCATGTCGGTTTCGGTGTAGCCCAGGTGCACCCCGGTGACCAGCGTGCCCTGCTTTTCCATCTCGATGCGCAGCGAGTTCGTCAACGACCAGATGGCAGCCTTGGAGTCCCCGTAGCCACCGAAGCCGCCCACCCAGGACAAGACGGAGCTGATGTCCACCAGCGCTCCGCCGCCGTTGTCGGCCAGGACCGGCGCGAACGCCTTGGCCACCCGAAGCGCGCCGAAGTAATTGGTCTCGAATACCGCCTTGACTTCCTCGATGTCACTTTCGAGCAGCTTCGTCGCACCCAGCACGCCGGCGTTGTTGACGACGACGTCGGCATCGGATGCCGCGACGGCCAACGCCGCCACTGAATCGGGCCTGGTGACATCGAGCTCGACGCTCACGACCCGAGGGTCGTCACTGGGCTTCGGCGCCCGCGCCGTGGCGTACACCTTGGCCGCACCGCGCTGCAGCATTTCGTCCACGATGGCCTTGCCGAGTCCGCGCTGACCGCCGGTAACCACGACCGTCGATTCCTTGATGTTGACCATGATCTGCTCTCCTTGACGTATGTAAACGAGCTTTGCCTATGTCAAATTAGTTGACCGAAGCGACATAGTCAAGTACGGTTTGGGTATGTCAGTTGCATGGTCTGCGTCACAGCGGTACCAAATCGCGCCGGCACCCGGCGGCTTGGCGCTGGTCCACGATTTCCTCAACACAATCGCCATCGCCGACTATCCGGACCTGCTGGCCGACACCACGCACGCGGACGCCTGGGCCGCTGACGCGCTAGGGGCGTGGTCAGCCGTACGTGGCGTCGAGGCACAACCGCCGTCGTTGACGGCGGCAGATCTCGCCAGGCTGCGGTCGTTGCGGGGCACCATCGCGAAACTGGTCACCGGCGAACCCACGAACGGTCAAGGGGTCGGCCCCGTTTCCGCGTCGTTTGCGCTGTCAGAGGCCGGCGATGTGCGGCTAGAGCCCAGTGGTACCGGCTGGCGCTGGGCGGCCTCGGCGCTATGGGGCGAAATTCTGCTCGCCCAACAGGACGGCACCTGGCGACGGCTCAAGCAATGCCACAGCCACACGTGCGGGTCGACGTTCTACGACCGGTCGAAGAACAACAGCGGCGTGTGGCACAACGTGAAGACCTGCGGTAACGCCGCGAATCTGCGAGCCTCCCGGGCCCGCCGACGCGAGCGCGACCGCGCGACCGACACCGGTTAACCGTTTCGCCGGAGCAGGCGGCCCACTGTCAGCAGCGCTCAGCGCCTCTACGCATAAGCCGCAATTCCGTCCCCGCCCGGCGCGACCTGTTTCCCATTACGGCCTGTAGCGCGTCGCAGGCACGCGCCTTGATGGGGGCGACTATGTCGAGGTTGGTAGGGCTCTGGTTCATCCAGGGCTGCAGTGCTGCCACAATCTCGATCCTTCGTTTGCTCGGCCGGTGAGCCGACTCATCAAATTCCACCGCGGCTCCTTTACCAATGTGCCGCACCTCGGTAAACGTCACGAAAAGCCGTGGTGTGGTGTCGGGCACAACCCCGGCATCGCGGCTAGCTCGTCACAGGCCTGACCTGGCGTTACCCACTCCGGGGCCGCTTCTGAACCGGCGGAGAAACCCAAGCAGCCGATACGCCGGTACTGGTTTCGGCCAGTCGTCGGCCCGGAAATAGGCGTCCGAGCCGCCGTCGACGAAAACGACACTGCCGCATAGGAAGTCAGCGGCATCCGACAACATGAAGCACATCCAGTCTGCCATATGCCGAACGTCGCCGAACCCGCCGACCGGAATCGGGAAATACCGGACCGCTTTGGCCTCTGTGGGATTCGACAGCTGCTCGGCCAGCAGCGGCGTCATGACGGCCCCGGGTGCAATGGCATTCAGACGCACGCCCGAGCCTGCCCACTCCGGCAATACAGCGTGACGCCGAACCCAGCGGCTGACAGCGATTTTGGATGCGGCATACATGATTGTGGGCGCGGCTCTACCGAACAGCTTGACCGAACGCACCGCCTTGTCTGCATCGTGCGCAAGTAATGCTCGCACGGTTCGGCCGGGGACCGCGGGGACCGTCGTCGTGGAGTTGCTGGCGATGACGACTGCCTTGGCGCGATCCGCGGCGGCCAGCGCCGGTCGCCAAGCGGCGAGCAGCTCAACGACGCCGAGGTAATTGACTTGAGCGATCTGACGCGGACGATCCGGGCTGGGGCCCGGCCCCAAACCGGCGGCCAGCACGGCACCGTCGAGCTTGCCGGCCGAAGCAGCCAAGACGGCCTCGGCGGCCTCTCGACGTCCATGCGGCGTCGACAAGTCGGCGATGACGTCGGCATCTTTGATGTCGACACCGATCACCGCGTGGCGTTCGCCCCGAAGCCGCTGTGCGGTTTCGCGGCCCATTCCGGACCCCGATCCGGTGATCGCATAGGTACCCATTCAGGTCTCCACTCCTCGACAGCGGTTGCCGCGACACGTGAACGTCACGTCGTCGCAGCGGCTCGTTCGACGTCGAGCAGCTGCTCACCGCGTCGCTCCTCGTCGTAGGCTTTGCGCCCGCCCCGCAGACCGAACAGCCGTTTCGAGACCAGCAGGTAGATCACCGCGGCCACATTGATGGTGAAGGTCACCACACGGGTCATGGTGATGCCCTTAGTCAGATCGTGGATCTCCAGCGGCAGGAAGACCGAGGTCGCTATCACCGCGAAGTATTCGCCCCAGCGCTTCAATAACCACAGGCCGACGCCTTCGACGACCTCCAGCAGCGCGTAGCCGGCCAGCATCAAGGTCAGCAGCGTCAGGGTGGATGGCTTGGCGGCCAGCGCTTTTTCCAGTTCATGCACGATCGACATCTGATCGACCTTGAAGCCCGCCGCACGAAAAATCGGTAGGTCGCGATCAAGGGTGGCCTGGATGGCGCCGCGCGCACCACGAAACTTCCACACCGCATACGCCGCGAGCGCAATCACCACCGCGCGGAAGAAGCGCTCCACCGCGAGCGTGCGAATGATGATGGCCTGGCGTAAGGCCTTGCCGCGCATGATCATCGGCGCATCTTCGGCATGGCCATGTCCATGCGGCTCGCCGAGCACGAATTCACCGCAACGCAGGCAGCGCCACACTTCGCCCAGACCGGTGCTACCGCTCAGCCGGTCAGCGAGTGCCTTCTCGTCGGGCGCATACGTGATATGCCCTGCGAGCGCGCAGGTAACCAACTCCCACCGATTGATGCCGCGATCTTTGCGCATGGCCGATCATTCAATGCGGGCGGTGAGCCACGCAAGGGGGCGCGCGGATGTCAGAAGCGTGGCTTGCTGCGCGGACGCTGGGCGATGGGGCTCACCGCTCCCAATAGTCCAGTGAGCTCGGCGACGGGGATCTCGTCGAGGTGTTCGACCGCGGCGATGATGTCGGCGCGCAGCGCCTCGTCGCAGAAGGGTTCAGCAAGCCATCCGAACTTGTCCACGACACGCTCCCAGGACATCGGCCTGGTGGGTGATCCCTCATAGTCGGCCTCCTCGTGGCTGAATTGCCGCCCGTCGTGGGTAACCACCTGCACCCGGGCCGCCGTGCGTTGCGGATAGTCCGCGGTCAAGTCGGCGGCCGGCTCGACCTGCACTCGTGACAGCAGGTCTTGGACGTCGCTGCGCATAACCCGTTCCGTCTCAAGCTGTTCGGGACCGACTCCACCGTCGAGTAGAGCAACCGCGCTCAGGTACTTGAGGTTGTAGTCGGCCTGCTCCTTGTTCCGCGGATGGTCCTTGTCGCCGTACGCTCCACCGCCCGCGATGTCATATGCGCCCTGAAAGACCTCGAGGCGCACCCCTGCGACATCGCTGCCACGTAGATCGTTGTCGGTGCGAATTGCCAGGACCGCGTCGATGATGACCTGTCCATGGATCAGTGCGCAGTACTGCTTGAGGTAGGTCTGCCCGACGGAGGCGAGTTCTTTGTCGGCGGTGTGGAAATCGATCGGCTGATCGAACAGCTGCGCCAACCCGTTCGGGCCGTCGAACAGCGACTTGGGTCCGGTGATGCCGCGACCGGCCAGCATCGTCGCGTAGACCGCGCGCATGCCGGTGATGGCCGGCGAGATGCCCTTCCAGTTCGAAACCGGTTCGGCGTGCACGGCCGCAAGGGAGACGTTGTCGGCCGCGGAGGTCGCGATGGCGTCAGCGGTGTGTTCGGCGTCTAGCCCGAGCAGCTTCGCCGATCCGGCGGCAACCGACATGGCCAGCTGCAGTGCATGATTGAGCCCCCGCGCCATGACGGGAACCTGTGCGCTGAAGCGGCACTGGACCTCGTAGGCGACCGCGAGGGCCAGCAGGAAGTCCGCTCCCCCGGCGTCGACATGTTCGGCGACGGCCAGCACCGCACCGAAGTTGTCAGCGGGATGGCACAGCCCTCCCACCGTCAGATAGGTGTCGAGCAGATCGGGGTAGCGCACCAGCACCGAGTTGAAGAATGCGGCCTGATCTACCGATGCCCGCCCGCCACCGACGAGTGTCGCGGTGGGGGCGCCACTGAATTGGTTGGTGTGTTCGCGGATCGTCGCGATGAGCTCACCGTCCAATGACCCGACGGCGCAGGCGATGCTGTCCAGCACATTGCGCTTCAGCAAGGCCCGAGGTCGCGCGCTCAGGTGCGCCGGTTCGGCGCCGGCGACAAAGTCACCAAGGTCATCCACAACGTACTTATGTGCCATGGCTTTTCGCCTTCCGCGTCGGTACTCCCATCTGAAGCCTGACAGCGACCGGTCGTCCAGGACCAACCTCTTACCTGTGTTCGACCAGACTTCCTACCGCAGGCCAGGGCCCGAACTGAAGAGTATTCGGTGCGGGTCGTCAGACGGGGCCCACCAGCGCCCGGCGGGCGGGGCCGGCCAACCGCGGCTCCGGGCGACCGCTAGCAGTGAGTCGACGACGGCACGTACGCCGGCTCGGTCATCTTCTCGGCGGTGCAATAGAGACCACGTCCACAGTGGAACCGGATTGGCGACCGGGCGCTGACCCAGCCTGGGTGGGGTTACCGCGGCATGACGCTTCGGTGAGGCCAACACGGCAGCACCGAGCCGGCGCACGTGAACGTAGAACGCGTCCCCCGTGACACCGCCGTCCTCGATCCCGACGGTGCGGGCCCCGGTGTCGGCGGCAAACTCTTCGGCAAACCGATTCCACGATGACCATGCTGATTCATCGGCGTCGACAAGCAAATTGACATGTTGTGCTGCAATGGGTTCCGTTGAACTCGCGCCGGGGAGGACCGCCTCTAGGGGCTCGGCGCGCAGTAGGTGTGCGGTCAGCCCACGCTGCTTTGAGGTGATCGGCCGTTGCCCATGCCAGGGCGACGTCGAGGGTACCCTCGGCCACGCGGTCGGCTTGCACGTGCGACGGCAATACCCATTCGTCGATGCGCAGTGCCACCGCGGACCCCACCATGTCTTTGATGTCGTCAGGCAACCAGCTGACGTACCCCAGGCGCACCGGCGTGCTCAGTGCCGCTGCCCGCTGTAGCCGGTGCTTAGCGTCCTGCGCCAGGGACAGAATCCGGCGTGCGTCTGGCAGGAGGGTGCGTCCGGCTTTCACTCAACCGGACGCTGCGCCGGTCCCGTACGAACAAGTCGGTGCCCAGTTCGCGCTCCAGCGCGATGATCTGTTGCGACAACGCCGGCCCGGAGATGTGTACGCGTTGGGCGGCGCGGCCAAAGTGCAACTCTTCGGCGACCGCTACGAAGTAGCGCAGTTGCCGCAGTTCCATTTGCCCAGCTTAAGCGTGCCCTAGACGGCGCGGTTCGCGACTTCGGCATGGACTTGAGATGCGCTGATCGTCGTGGTTTCGTCGGTGAGCTTTTTTCCGATGACCCCGATCTGCCTGGCGCTGAGGGGGCACAGCGGATGCACCGCCACCATCAGGGCAACTTGTCGACGATGGTCGAAAACCGGTGCGGCAATGGTTGCCACGGGTTGTTTCCGGCGACCGGGATTGTCGTCGGAGAGGAAGCCAATGGTGGTGAACTCGACGAGTAACTGGTCCAAGATGTGCCGCACCGGAGTCGGCATTTCGTTGCTGTCCAACGTGCCAACCACCTGGACGGCTTGTGCCAGGGCGGGCGTTGTCCAGTCGACGTCGAATCCGCGCTTGCGCGTGTGCTCCAAGACGTGTTCCAGCCGCCGCGTGCGATCAGCATTGCTGCCCGCGCCCCGACGGATCCACGCGCGTTGTTCCTCGTCGGTCTCCCAGGCGGCGAGCGCGACGCCGAACGGCGGTGCATACGGGATGCGATCACCGGGTATTCCCGACGGCTGGCTGGCGGGGTCCCCCTCGAACGCCGTGACCACCAGCGAATCGCCGAACCGCTCGACCACCGAGCCGGCGTAGCCGACCTCGCCGGAGAGCCGCAGTGCCGCGGAACGAGCGGCGTGCGCGAGGGGTCGAGCGGTGTCCATCCGCGCGGACACCACGGCGAGCGCCGGGCCGAGAGTGAAGGTCTTCGTGACCGGATCGCGGCTGGCCCACCCACGATCACACAGCGTCTTGAGGATCGCGTGTGCCGTCGCCTGGGTGAGATCGAGCTCGCGCACGACGTCGGAGAATCGCAGCCGCGCGTTTCCGGACCGGGCCAGGAGCTCGACAACGTCGAGTACCCGGGCGGTCGGCGCCGACGACGATCCGCGAATGTCTTGACTCCTTTGCGACGGGATTCCTACAGTTATAGCGAACATTCGAGATTATATATCGATTATTCGAGAAATTTGAGGCTGACGGTTGCGCGCTGTGGTGCTGAGAGACGGCCGGTTGCAGGTCCGCGAGACGCCGGACCCGAAGCCCGGGCCGGGTGAGCTGCTACTGCGGACACTCAGCACCGCGATCTGTGCGTCGGACGTACATTTCATGGACCACCCGGAGCTTGCGATCGACGATCCGACCGGTCGCTCGCTGTATGACGCGGATCGCGACATCGTGCTCGGCCACGAGTTCGTCGGCGAGGTGATCGGGCACGGACCCGGCTGCACCGATCAGTTCGCGGTCGGCTCGCGGGTGACGGCAATGCCGATACGCCTACTGGACGGCGGCGCCGGCGGTGTGCGGATCATCGGTCAGCACCCCGAAGCGCAAGGCAGTTTCGGTGAGCTGCTGGTGGTTTCGGAAGTGGCCGCCAAGCCGGTCTGGGGTGAGGTCTGCAGCGATGCCGTCGCGCTGACCGATGCCTTCGCCGTCGGCGAGTTCTATGTCAGGTCCGCACAGATGCGCGAGGGCGAGGTCGCCATCGTCATCGGCGCCGGAGCGATCGGGCTTTCGGCTGTCGCCGCGCTGGTCAATCGCGGTATCGAGCCGATTATCGTGGCCGACTACAAGTCCGACCGCCGCGAGCTGGCCCGCGATCGCTTCGGCGCGCATGTCGTCGTCGATCCCGCCGAGAAGTCACCGTTCGACGCGTTCAGGGACGTTCGCGCCGAACGCGGTTTGCCCGGACCGGCAGTCGTGTTCGAGTGTGTTGGCGCTGCCGGGCTTATCCAGAGCATCGTCGAATCCGCCGAGATGGCGACCCGGATCTACTGCGCGGGCGGCTGGTACACCGGTGACACACTGGACATCACCACGGCCACTCGTCAAGGCGTCACAATACAATTCGGCGGCGGACCCCACCCGCAGGACTGGTACGGAACGCTGGAGGCCATCGCGTCCGGACGACTGGACCCGCTACCCAGCGTCGGCAAGATCATCGGCCTCGACGAAGTACCGGCCGCGCTCGACCTCGCCCGTAGGTCCGACGGCCCGCCGCGCATTGTTGTCCACCCCAACGGAGACGTCCAATGACCGAACGAGAAGACCGCCAAGACATCTCCGATCTGCTGGTGCGCTACGCCACCGGCATCGACCGACGCGACTGGGCGCTGTTTCGCACCGTGTTCACCGACGACTGCGAACTCGACTACGGCGTGATCGGCGTGTGGCAAGGGCTCGACGCCGTCACGGACTTCATGGAGCAGGTTCACGCGCCGGCGGGGCACACAATGCACCGGCTGAGCAATCACGCCATCACTCTCGACGGTGACAAGGCTGCTGCCCGCACCTACATCGACGGCCTGATCATGGCCGGCGACAATAAATCCGGCGTCAACGCGGTCGGCTTCTATGACGACGAGATCGTCCGCACCGACGCCGGTTGGCGCATCGCACGTCGTCGATATACCCAGGTGCACTTGAGTACGGTCGACGAAAATAAGGAGTCCCAGTGACATTCGCAGCCAAGTACGGACCGTGGGCACTCGTCGCCGGCGCCTCCGACGGCCTGGGAGCCGCGTTCGCCGCGGGACTTGCCGAGCGCGGCGTCAACGTTGTGCTGCTGGCGCGCCGGCAGACGGTACTCGATCAGGTTGCGGCCGAGATCAATTCCCGCACCTCCGCACAAACCCGCACCCTCGCTGTCGATCTAGCGGAACCTGGTGCGGCATCAGCGATCGCCGCGGCCACCAGCGACCTGGAGATCGGCTTCCTCGTGTACTGCGCGGGTGCCGACCCGAACTTCAAGCCGTTCCTTGCCAATCCGATCGAGGCCGCCGAGGCGATGGTGCAACGCAACTGTATCGTACCGATGCAACTCTGCCATCACTTCGCACCTGCCATGGTCGAGCGCGGCACCGGGGGGATCGTCATCTTCGGGTCCGGCGCCGGATTAGCCGGTGGACCGAACATGGTTGCCTACGGCGCCTCCAAGGCATTCGACATGGTCTTCACCGAAGCGCTCTGGGCCGAACTTCACGACAAAGGCGTCGACGTGCTGGGCCTCATCCTGGGCAAGACGAATACCCCGGCGTTGCGGCAACTCGAACACAGCCGCGGTCAGATCAGCTCGCCCGACGACCTGCCGCCGGGCGCCGCCGCCGTCGAGGACGTCATTGCCGAGGCCTTCGAGAACCTGACCAATGGCCCCACCTGGATGGTGGGCGAAGACATGCGCGCCGCCGTGCCGATGATGGCCTCGATGACCCGCAATCAGATCGTCGAACTGATGACACAACTCGGCGCCGCGGCGATGGGACCCGGGTAACCAACGGCCGCGTGCTCGCGACGGAACCAGAGGCTGCGGCAGTGCGTCGTAATATTCGAGCTATTCGTGCTCGGCGGGTGTGCGGCGCGTTGACGGCCGCCAACACATCGCGCAAGCGGCTGCGAGGCCGGCACAAAACCGCACCACAACGCTACAAGAAGGTTTGCCAAAATTTCAGATCAGCATGCCCGAACTTTGTATATAGTGCATGTGGGCAGCAAAGACAGGCTGACACGCGCCACTGCTTTCCTAATCCATGACGTTGCTGGCTTGGACACAAACGGGTAACTTTGTAAAGCAGTTCGTCCGGCCCGCGAGCCGAAACAACACCAATGATCGGAACCCCCGACCGAAGGATGACGATGCTCGCAACAGGCAGGCCCGGCGCCCCGGCCGAGACGACGCCACGCTTGCCGCGTCGCACCTTGACCCGTTCAGCGCTCATCACCACGATATTCATCGTCCCGGCGCTGGTGGTCCGCATCGGCGGCCTGCATTCCGACCCCGTTGCCGCTCTGCTGATCTTTGGGGCTGCGGTCGTGGCGGCCAGCTTCCTGCTGGCGTGGGCGGCAGAAGCGGCGCAGATCGATGTTTCCGGCGGGTTTGCGATCGCCGTACTGGCATTGGTCGCAGTGCTGCCCGAATACGCCGTCGACCTGTATTACGCGTACGTGTCCGGCCACAATCCGGACTACACCCAGTACGCAGCGGCCAATATGACGGGATCCAATCGGCTGTTGATGGGCCTGGGCTGGCCGGTCGTGGTGTTGGTCAGCATTCTGGTGGCGCGCAGGGCCGGCGCCGGCAAATGCGCCGGTTTGGCGCTGGAGCCCGCCAATCGTGTCGAACTTGGGTTCCTGCTGATTGCCGGTGTGGTCGCGTTCGTGATACCGGCGACTGGCCAGATCCACTTCGCACTCGGGTTGGCGTTGCTGGCGTGGTTCGGCTTTTACCTCTACAAAGTCAGCCACGGTGACGTGGAGGAGCCCGACCTGATCGGTACCGCCGCCGCCCTTGGCGAGCTGCCCGACCGCAGCCGGCGCATCGCCGTCATCGGGCTTTTCGTGGCATCCGGCGTCGTGATCGTGCTGTGCGCCAAACCATTCGCCGACAATCTCGTCGCCGCCGGGACCGAGCTGGGTATCGACCGGTTCCTGCTGGTGCAGTGGCTCGCTCCGCTCGCCTCCGAAGCGCCCGAGTTCATCATCGCGACCATCTTCGCCGCCCGCGGCAAAGGCACGCCCGCCATGGCCACCCTGATCTCATCCAAGGTCAACCAGTGGACGCTGCTGATCGGATCCTTACCGATTGCCCACGTGCTGGGAGGCGGCGGTTTCTCGCTGGTGCTCGACTCGCGCCAGGTCGAAGAAGTGCTGCTCACGGCGGCCCAGACAATGATGGGCGTTGCCCTGATCTTGGCGCTGCGCTTCCGGCGAGGCGCGGCATGGGCGCTGCTGGTTTTGTTTATCGTTCAGTTCCCGATCACCTCGACATCGGGACGGCTAGTGCTTTGCGGCATCTATGCCGCCGTGGCCGTCGCCGGGCTGATCATCAACCGCCGCTACCTGGCTGCCACCGTCCAGGCGCCGTTCGTCGGGAGGGCGATCCGTCACAGCGGGCACCCGCACCAACAGCCCGAGACCCCGGGACTCTCGAGGTAGCGGCAGTGGCTCGAGAAGTGTTGGCCGTCATCGGCGTTGGCGGCATGGGCCACGCGATTGCCCGCCGCCTGGGGGCCGGCAAGACAGTGCTGCTGGCCGACTACAACGAAGCAGTGCTAACGGCGGTGACCGAATCGCTGGCCGCGGATGGCCATCACATCGAAAGCCGTCGCGTCGATGTCTCGTCACCGGAATCGGTTGCCCAACTTGCCAAGGAGGCCGCCGCGCTCGGCAACGTGACACAAGTCGCACACACCGCGGGACTCTCGCCCGCGCAGGCCTCGGCGGAAGCAATCCTGGCCGTAGATCTGCTCGGCGTCGCGCTGGTGTTACACGAGTTCGGCGAGGTCGTCGCGCCGGGTGGAGCCGGTGTCGTGATCGCCAGCATGGCCGGCCACATGTTCCCCCCGCTGACCGCCGAACAAGAGCGGGCGCTGGCCCACAACCCGCCGGGCGAATTGTTGCAACTGGACTTCATCAGCAGTATCAGCGAGCCAACCTTCGCCTATCCAATCGCGAAGCAGGGCAACCATATTCGAGTCCGCGCTGCCAGTGCGCATTGGGGCCGGCGGGGGGCACGCATCAACTCGATCAGTCCCGGCATCATCTCTACACCCATGGGTCAGCAGGAGCTCGCCTCACCGGTTGGTGACGGCATGCGAGCGATGGTCGCCATGTCGGCGACCGCCCGCCTCGGAACTCCGGAGGACATCGCCTTGGCCACCGCGTTCCTGCTTGGCCCCGACGCATCCTTTATCACCGGCACCGACCTGCTCGTCGACGGTGGCGTCATTGCGGCAATCAAGTCGGGCGCGGAGCCAAGTTAGCGAACACCGCAAACGAACGCTCCTAATGCGCCTATGCTCAGCAGATGCCGCAACGGGTGTTGCGTGACCGCCTGATCGAGCTCGAAGTTCCGAGCGAGGATGTGGCACGCGGCCGGGGGCTGCGGAAAACCGCCCCACGGCGCGCCCTAGCACAGCTGACTCCGGCTAAACAGACGGCTACGGAAATCCTCGTAGAGCAAAACGCCGACCGGCTGGGCGAACTCGTCCCGCTGCGTTTTGCCCGGATGCTCACCGACCCCTTCTCGTTCTACCGGGGCTCCGCGGCGGTCATGGCCGCCGACCTCGCCGCAAGCCCGTCGAGCGGGATCGAAATCATGTGCTGCGGTGACGCTCACATCTCGAACTTCGGCTTGTACGCCGCACCGGACCGTTCAATAGTGTTCGACCTCAACGATTTTGACGAAGCCGCTGTGGCACCCGCCGAATGGGACCTCAAGCGCCTGATCACCAGCGCGATCGTCGGCGGCCGCCATGCCGGGTACGCCAAAAAGGCCATCTGCCTTTGCGTCGAACAGGCATTGGCGAGTTACCAGGCCAGTCTGACGGCGATGCTCGAGGAGATGGACGTCCTGAGCCGCTACTACCTCCGGTTGGAACCCGAGCACTACACCGGGAAGGTGTCCAAGGGCCTGCAGGCGGTGATCCAGAAAACGATATCGCGGGCGCGCACCCGGACCTCGGCGCAAGTCTTCAAACAAATCACCGAGATCGGGCCCGACGGTACGCCGCGCCTGCGCGAGGCGCCCCCGGTCCTGCAGCACGTCGACGAGGACATCGAAGCCCCGTTGCTGGACTCGATTCAGGAGTATCTGTCCGCGGTCCCCCCCGACGTGGCGCTGCTGCTGTCGCACTTCCGCGTCACCGACATCGCGCTGCGGGTGGTCGGCGTCGGCAGCGTCGGTACGCGGTGCTACCTGGTCATCTTGGTGGGTCCCAACGACACACCACTGATCCTGCAGATCAAGGAGGCCGTTCGATCGGTGCTCGACGAATACGGCGGCTGGCGCCAGCCGGACTCGCTGGGCGCGGCCGTGGCGGCCCAGGGCCAGGGCGTGCGCGTCATCGACGGCCAGCAAATCCTGCAGGCGATGTCCGATGTGTTCCTCGGGACGACACGCAAGGACGGCCGCGACTATTACGTCCGTCAGTTCCACGACATGAAGGGCACCGTCGAAACCGAAGGCATGTCGGCCTCCATCTTCGGCGAATACGTCGTTGCCTGTGCGGTGCTGCTGGCGCGGGCGCACGCGCAGAGCGCGAATGCGTCGATACTGCGCGGCTATGCGGGCACCAGTGACATCTTGCACGAGGCAGTCGCCGAGTGGTCGTACGCCTACGCCGACAAGTCGCTCGACGACTTCCACCAACTGCGCGCGGCCGCTGAGGCCCGCGCCATCGAGGTCGCCGACGATCCGGCCCGTTGAGCGTGCGGGCTACGGACGCATTCAACGCAGTTTCCGTACCTAGCGCCCACACTCGGCGCCTAAGGTGAGGTCGATGAGAAGCCGTGCCGCCATCCTCTACGAGTACGGTGGTCCATGGTCGGTTGAAGAGTTCGAGTTGGATCCGCCGCGGGCCGGAGAAGTTCTAGTGCGGCTGGCCGCGACCGGGCTATGCCACTCCGACGAACACATCCGACAGGGACGGCTGGCTCTGCCACCCGATATCGTCCGCTCCCTCGGTCTGCCGGCCATGTCGCCGACGATCGGCGGACACGAAGGCTCGGGCGTGGTGGCCGAGGTCGGCGACGGCGTCACCCGCTTTGCGCCGGGCGATCACGTGGTGACGTCCTTTGTCGCGGTTTGCGGCCAATGCCGGTGGTGCGCCTCGGGAATGGAATACCTGTGCGACACCGGATCCGGAACATTGGCACCCGGGATGCCGACCGACGGCACCTTTCGCCATCACACCGTCGACGGACGAAACCTGGGGCACGTCTCCAAGATTGGCGCGTTCGCCGAACACACGGTCGTATCGGCGAATTCACTCGTCAAGATCGATCGGGGCTTCCCGCTGGCGCCCGCCGCGCTGCTGGCGTGCGCGGTACCCACCGGATACGGCTCGGCAGCACGCCGTGCCAATGTGCGGGGCGGCGACACGGCGGTGGTGATCGGCGTGGGCGGGATCGGCACCGCAGCCATCCAGGGCGCGCGCATCAGCGGTGCGGCCCGCATCATCGCCGTCGACCCCGTCGAGTTCAAGCGCGAGTCCGCAATGAGCTTCGGCGCCACCGACACGGCGGCAACGGCGCCCGAGGCGATCGAGAAGGTGCGGGAGCTCACCCGTGGCGTGATGGCCGATGCGGTGATCGTCTCCCCCGCGATGATCGGCGAGGCCGACGTCGGGACCGCGCTGACGCTCACCCGTAAGGGCGGCACCTGTGTACTCACCGGCCTACCGTCGCCGAGGATGCACTCGATCGATGTCATGCTGCAAGACTTCATCCTGATGAATAAGAAGTTGTGCGGCACCGTTTTCGGCTCGTGCAACCCGAAGAGCGACATTCCGCTGCTGGCCTCGATGTACGAGTCGGGTCAACTACTCCTCGACGAGATGATCACCAAGCGCTACGGGCTCGACGAAATCAACGACGCCTATGCCGACCTAGCCGCCGGCGAATTGATCCGCGGCGTTATCGATTTCGGTCTCGACTAGTACATGGCCGCCGGCACGGGCTGCGCCGGTGCGGTGCACCCAGTCTCCGGGCCGCAGCCGCCAGGTCCGGCGCGCGTATTCCAGCTCCGTGTATGGCCATTGTGTGACGATGCGCCCGGTGGACGAACGAAAATAGCTGTTGCACTGTGTCCAGATAGTGCGCTCAAGGTCAGCGGAAAGCCGCTCGTTGTAATGCTTTTCGGCGTCCCGGCGCACGTCGACGTAGCCGCCCCGGCGGGCCACCCTGCTCACCGCGCTGGCCACCAGTCGCGCGCCGGCCTCCAGGATGTAGACGATCGAGTTGCCGCCCTGGTTTGTGTTGGGGCCGTAGAGCATGAAGAAGTTCGGGAATCCGCCGACAGCCACACCTAAGTAGGCACTGGGGTCGGGTCCCCAGCGTTCGTGCAGCCGATGCCCTCCGGCCCCGATCACGTCGATGCCCGACAGGTAGCGTGACGTTTCAAATCCGGTGGCTAGCACAATCACGTCGACGTCGACGACGTCTCCTGCTGTGGTGATGACGGCCGTCTCGGTGATGCGGTCGATGGGATCGGTGACGAGCTCGACGTTGTCTTCTTGCAACGCCCGGTAGTAGTCGTCGCCGAGCAGCACCCGTTTACAGCGGAAGGGATAATCCGGTGTCAGTGCGCGACGCAGCCGTTCGTCGTCCACGGTGCGCTCCAGGAACGATGTCGCTATTTTCGAACGGGAGACCACCACCGGGTCGTCGGCAAAAGTAGCGGTGTTGTCGTGCTGGAATTTCCAGATCTTCCAGCGGGTGCGGCGCACCGCCAGTGGGTTGCGCCGAAACTCTGCCAATTCGGTTGCGTTGTACGGGCGGTCGTCCTTGGGCACCATCCACGGCGGCGTGCGCTGAAACACCGCGAGGCGATCGACGACCTTGGCCAGTTCGGGAACGACCTGCACTCCGCTGGCCCCAGTGCCGATCACCGCCACCTTTTTGCCGGTCAGGTCGATGCTGTGGTCCCATCGCGCGGTGTGCATGAGCCCGCCGTTGAAGTCGGCGACGCCGGCGATATCGGGATGCTTGACCGAGCCGAACAAGCCGACTGCGCAGACGACAACGTCGGCGGACAGCAATGCGGCCTGTCCGGCGCGTTCCACCTGGCAGTCCCAGCGCCAGGTGTCCGCGTTCCAGCGCGCCGTGCGCACCCTGGTGCCCAGCATGAGGTGGCGACGCAGGTCGAAGTCATCGGCCACCGACTCCAGGTAGGCCAGAATCTCCGGCTGCCGGGCGTAGGTCCGGCTCCAGGATTTGTTGGGTGCGAACGAAAAAGAATACAAATGGCTCTGGATATCGCAGGCGGCACCGGGATAGGTGTTGCGACGCCAGGTACCTCCGATGCCGTCGTCGGCCTCGACGATCACCAAGTCGTCGAGGCCGGCGCGGCGCAACGTCACCGCCGTGGCGAGGCCGCCGAAACCCGCGCCGATGATCGCGACTTTCGGTGAGCGCCGGCGCCGCGTCGCCGCTCTCATCCTGCCGATGAGATATCGCCGGCGACGCGTCACGGCGCGGTCTCGGGGCCGTGAATCTCGAGCCCCTCCAAATCTCCTGTGGCGCGCCACTTCTCCAAGATATCGGCGTACTCGGTGGGCGCACCGAAAAAGAAGCTGCCCTGTCGCGTCTTGGCGTCCGCCTTCCCTTCCCGGTTGTAGTAGCCGGGCGTGCACGTCTTGGCACGCTCCGCGCTCGCCACCGACCGGGCGACAACCGTGTCGACCCACGCGGCCTCGGCGGCCGATGACGCCTCGACGTCGATTGCGCCGTGTTCCAGAGCCCACGCGATGATCCATGCGACGTGAGTTGCCTGTACGTCGAGCAAGTAGGGAAAGTTCACCGTCAGCCCCGACTGGGCGATGCTTTCGATGAAGCAGTTCGGGAAACCGTTGGCGCACAGGCCCTGGAACGTGCGGACGCCGTCATCCCACCGTTCGGTCAGCGTGACGCCGTCGCGGCCGATCAGCTCGAACCCGGTGCGGCGGCAGTAGTCGGTGCCCACCTCGAAACCCGTTGCGAAGATGAGGCAGTCGAGGTTATAAGCCGCCCCGTCGACGACGACACCGGACTCGGTGATGCGTTCTACTCCGCGACCTCGGGTGTCCACCAATGTGACGTTGTCGCGGTTGAACGTGCGCAGATATTCGTCATGGAAGCAGGGTCGTTTGCAGAAGTACCCGTACCAGGGTTTGAGCGCCTCCGCGGTGGCACGGTCGACCACGATGTCAGCGACTCGCGCGCGGATTTCCTCCATCTTGGCGAAGTCGGCGATCTCGATGTCACGGGTCCGTTGCTCTGGGTCCATCGACCCTTCGACGTCGTTGCCGTCATGGCGCATCACCGGAAGCTTCCGGGTGATGCCTGTCCAGGCATCGGCGACGAGATCTTCGGATGCCTGTCCGCCGGCAGTCAGGATCTGGAAGTTCTGAATCCGCTGGCGTTGCCAGCCCGGCTGTAATGTGCTGGCCCACTGCGGATCTGTGGGTTGATTGGCCCGTACATCCACCGACGAAGGGGTGCGTTGGAAGACGTAGAGTTGCTGTCCCGCCGCGGCCAAGTGCGGAACACACTGGATCGCCGTCGCGCCGGTACCGATGATCCCGACGCGTTTACCGGCCAGGTTTTCCAGCTTGGCCCCGGTGTAGTCGTAGTCCCACCTGCTCGTGTGGAACGTCTTCCCACGAAAGGCGCTGATCCCCGGAATGCCGGGTAGCTTGGGTTTCGCCTGATATCCGTTGGCCATGGAGACGAACCTGGCCCGCATCTCGTCGCCCCGGTTCGTCCGGATGATCCATCGTGAACTTTCGGCGTCCCAAAGGATCTCGTGCACATCGGTGTGCAGGCACGCGTCGCGGTACAGGTCGTAGTGCTCGGCGATGCGCTGACAGTGCGCGAAGATCTCGGCTCCCTTGGCGTATTTCTCCGTTGGGACGTAGCCGAGCTCCTCCAATAGCGGCATATACACATAGGATTCGACGTCGCAGGCGATGCCGGGATAACGGTTCCAGTACCAGGTGCCGCCCACGTCGGCCGCCCTGTCGATCAGCCGCACACTGTCCACACCGAGTTGGCGTAGCCGGACGCCCGTCAGCAGCCCACCGAAACCCGCACCGACAATCGCCACGTCAACCTGGTCGCGCAGCGGCTCGCGCGCGAACGTGCCGTCCACCCAAGGGTCTTCGCCGAACCGGGCGAACTCGCCCGCGATCTCCACGTACTGGGCGATCCCGTCGGTGCGCATGCGGCGGGCCCGCTCGTCGGCATACTTCTGTCGCAGCGCATCGACGTCGAACGCGCACCCCACGGTCTCGGTCAAGGTCTCGACTCCGCTCTACGTGAGCCCGACTCTATAATCAATCACTTGATCGTATCAAGCGGGTCGCCGCGGGCGGTCGAACAGCGCACCGCTGACCAGCACTTTGGCCGCACTGAGCGCGGCCTGGTACTCTTCGGCGGGCAAGGTGGCTGCCAACTCGGTCAGGCCATAGATGAGCGCATAGATCGCCTCGACCGTGGCTCGCGGATCTGGTCGGTCGGCGAGCTCGCCACGCCGGTACGCCCCGTCAACGACGCCCTCGATGATCTCGCGGAAGGTCTCGAACCCCGCTGCTTCTCGCCCGTCGACGGCCATGACATTTTCTGCCCGGATCGCCCATTCGAAAGCGGCGAGGTCCGGGTACTCACGCATCAACCGGCCGCATTCGTCGAGCACCGCTTCGATTCGGTCGACGATGTCGCCGGGGCCCTCGGCGGCTTGTCGCAGCCGCGGCATGGCCGCGTCGGCTCTGGCCGCAATCGTCGCCTTGATGAGTTCCGACTTGTTCGGGAAGTAGTTGTACAAGCTGGCGCTCGTCACGTTCGCGATGCGGGCGATCTCACGGATCGTGGCCTTCGAGTAGCCGACCTCGGCCACGCAGCGCATTGCCGCGGTGATGATCCGCCTGCGGGTTTCCTCACCACTGGCGCCGACGGGGCGGCCCAGCTGTGTGCGGGTCGTGGTGGGTCGGGTCCTCACTGGCATGACATGGTCGAATATATTCGACCGATCAAGGGGTTCCGGCATCGCGGAGGTGCATGATCGTCACGCCGTCGCAGCTCGGGCGTCCGGTGGGCGCAACTGGTGAGCAGACGCGCCGACGAATCATCACCGCGGCAATGCGCTGCGTGGCCGAGGTCGGCTATTCACAGACGACGATCCGTGAAATCGCCCGCGCGGCCGACATGACCAGCGGCAGCCTGTACCACTACTTCCCGAACAAGTCCGAACTGCTCAAAGCGACCGGTGCGGAAATCGAGGAGATCGTGTTGCCGCGGCTGCGCGCCGCCGCCGCACAATGCGACGACGTGGTAGATCGACTCGATGCGGTGCTGGACGAGTCGCAGAGATTGATACGCGACTACCCCTACCTGGCCGCGTTCCTGCGGGCGACCCGCGCCCAGAGCAATGCCCGATCGCGGCGCGGCAGGCCAAAGTACCCGGGCTCCAAGGCGCTACGCGATGTCGTCACCGAGATCGTCGAGGATGCCCGGGTGCACGGGGTGCTCGCTCCCGACATCGGCACGGGGGCCACGGTGGAGGCCATCTGTGCGTTGACGCGCGGTCTGTCAGAGCAAGCGGGCACTGTGCCGCCGAAGGCCTACGACTCCACGATCAGCTCGGCCAAAAAGCTCATCAGGGGAACGCTTTTCACGCGCTGATCCGTGCAGGCTTCCCGCGCGACGCGGGCACGGCCGCGAGCGAGTCGCCCAGGGTCCACACTGCAACTCCGATGAGCACAAGATCCTTGAGCAGGAATTGCCCGGGCAGCGCTGACAACACCGGAAGGCCGTCGGCGTGGGTCGCGATCACCCCGGGAGTGGTGAACAAAAAGCTCACTGTCCCCAAGAACAGCACCACCGCCAGCGCGCTGCCGGCCGCCGATGCACGCGGCCATACCGGCCGCAGCGCAATGAGAAGCGCGGCAACGATTTCCATCGTTCCCAGCCCGCGTGCGACGGTGGTGACGCTGAAAACGTCGTAGATCCAGCTCATCAGCGGGCTGTGTTCGATCAGTACCCGGGATTCCATCTTCACGTACTTCCCGAACCCTATCCATGCCAAGACGACCACCAGGCCGTAACGGCTGACGAGCTGGCCCAATACGCTCAGCGTCTGGGCCAGCCGGTGCGAAGTTGCGGCGGGAGCCGCGCTATCGTCGATCATTCAGGAGTTCCCTTCGCTAGGTGGCAATGCGGCCGCCGTCAACCGGAAGCCGTCCACACAAGGAACACGACCGCGTTGGCGACTTCGTTCGGTGTGCCCAACCGAGTCGAGCCTGCCCGCGTTCACTTCGCCGAGTCGTCCAGCGTGTTCAGCGCGCTGAGGATGTCGCCTACCTCGGTGCGAGTGGTGTAGTTCGGGTGTACATCGATCCAGCGAATGATCCCCTGACCGTCGACAATGACGACGGTCGGCATGGGTACCCCGTCGGTGCCATCGGCGTTCGCCTCAGGCAAGTCGAGGCCAAGGGCGCGCTGAGCGGCGCGCGCGCCGTCGCTGGGGGCCGTCAACACACCCAACGCCGCCGCTATCTGGTTGCCCGGATCTGATAAGACGGTAAAGCTGAGCTCGTTTTTCTCCTTCATTGACAGTGAGCCGTCGGGCTTTTGCGGGCTGATTGCAACCATCGGGATAGCCCGCTCGGTCAACTGCGGGACGAGATCATCCTGGTAGGCGCGCAGCGTCAGGTTGCAATACGGGCACCAAGCACCGCGGTAGAGGACAACCACAGTGCCACGTTCACCGAGGGCATCGGCCAGGGAAGTGGACGCACCATGCGCATCGAGCAAGCTCGCATCGGTCAGGGCGGTGCCAGGGGTGGCAACGCCGGCCGGCACTCCGCCGGCATCGAGATTCGCCTGCTCGGTAGCGAACGCCCCGAGAACGTTGTCGGGGATCTGACCGGCCATTTGCTTCTGCAAATCGACGACGCGATCCCTGATGGTCGAGCGACCGACCTCGGCATTAGCAGTCATAATTCGTTGCCTTTCTAGGCCGTGCCAGCCTGGCGCACAACGGCTTCCGGCACGATCAACTAATGAACGCCTTCAGGCTGCTGAACCGTGAATGGAGTGTCAACTCCAAAAGATCTTTTTTCCCACCTTGGCGCGTCCAGGTTTACCAATGCACACGCCAAGATTTTTGGAGTTGACACTCCATTTTATCTGAGGTGGGCTAACTTCATGGCACTCGACTTCGCAGGGCACGCCGCATTGATCACCGGCGGCAACAGCGGTATCGGCGGGGCGGTGTCAGTCCAGCGCGTCCTCACCCAGGCCCGACCCGCGCCTCCAGCGTTGCCGACTTGCTCGACAACTTCTACACCGCAATGCCTTTGGGACGCGCGGGCCGCCACATTCCTTTGGGCAGCGCCGCTGAGCACGACGAGATCGCTCACATCGTGATAGCCGGACCAACAATGACAAGAAGATTTTGGAGTTATTACCCACCCGGGAAGGGGCCCAGATGGCGCCAGTCGCTTACGACAAGCTGACCACGAAGGGCCGCGCCACCCGCGAACGTATCGTGGCCAAGGCCTCGGAATTGATGTTGCAACGCGGTGTCGCACGGACCACGATTGAGGACATTCAGGAGGCCGCGGCCATCAGCACCTCGCAGATGTATCACTACTTCGCCGACAAAAACGATCTGGTCGCCGCGGTCATCGATTTTCAGACCGACCATGTGCTCGGCGTGCAGCACCTTGGCCTTGACCGTATCGAATCTATTAGCGACTTGTATCGCTGGCGAGACATCATGGTCGAGTTGGTAAACGGTTTGGGGTGCGCCGGAGGCTGCCCGATCGGATCAATGGCCAATGAGCTGTCCGAATGGGACCCCGTCGCGCGTGCGCGGCTCGCGCGGTCATTTGCCCAGTGGGAGAACATGATCCACGATGGCCTGGACGCCATTGCCGCACGCGGTGAGATACCGAGCGGAACGGATGTCAACCGCATCTCGCTGGCAATGCTGGCCGGCGTACAAGGGGGATTGCTGCTCAGTCAGGTCCGCCGCGACACCGGTCCGCTAAAGGCCGCGGTCGACACCATGATCGAACACCTCAGCTGTCTCGGCGCGCGATGATGCCTCACGCCTGCAATCGCTCGAGCCCGGCGACGACGAGCCGCAGCCCGAATGCGAACTCCTCCTCCAGCGGAACGGGGAGATCGTTGGCGACGGCTACCGTCGCGGGATAGCGAGACGGATCAAGCCCATGAAACGCCGCCGACAGCGCGGCGTCTTGCTGGCCGTGGACCGCCGACCCGGAGAGTTGGATCGCGAAGCCAAGCACATAACGGGCAAGCGTCGCGTACGCGTGGGCGGCGACCGCCGGTGGAAAGCCGTTGTCGAGAAGGATCGTCAGACATAGTTCGCGGATGGCCAGCGCATTGGGCCCCATCGGAGTGTATTCGATCAGCAGGGAAGCGACATTGCCGTGTCGGCCAAGCGCATCAAACATGTGCTGTGCCAACACCGTACAGGCTTGCTGCCAAGGCAGCTCGGCAATCGCATGAGCGTCGACGTCGACTTCCCCCAGTATGTGGTCGATCACCATCGAGACCAATTCGGAGCGGTTGGAGAAGTGACGGTAGAGCGTGGCCGTGCCCGATTCCAGGCGCTGCGCCAACGATCGCATCGACAGCGCCTCGACGCCCTGCTCGTCAAGAAGCTCCACCGCCGCGGCCAGGATGCGGTCCAGCGGCAGGGCCGGACGCCCGCGGGCTCGGTTCGCCCGCGGCTCGTGGGGCTTCCCGGTGGGCACTATGGCTGGCGTCCCAAATTCATTGCAGTGCAAGCTCTATCTTCCACGGGTTGACGGTGTAGATATTAACGGCTACAGTGTAGCCAATAAATGCTTGACTGGGCAACCCTCCCAATAGCAAGGATGTTTTCGCCATGCTCCTTCCCCTGGCGTCAGAGCCCTACACGGCTCCCACCGACCGCGACATGCTTCCCTCCGAGCGGCGTGAATTCGTCCGAACGCATCGCACCTGCGTGTTCGGTTACCGTCGACGCAACGACGGCCCGGCCATGTCGATCGTCTACTACATCCCCACCGACACCGACGAACTGCTGGTATCCACAATGGCCGATCGCGGCAAGGCCCGCGTCATCGAACGCGACGGCAAGGTCAGCCTGTGTGTCCTCGACGAGCGGTGGCCCTTTGCCTACCTGCAGGTCTATGCCGATGCGACCGTCGAACGAGACCGTAATCTGGTGGTCGACGTAATGATGGCGGTTGCCGGTCGAATGTCTGGCCAACCGCTCGGCGAGGAGGCACGCCCCTACATAACCGAGATGTCGGAGCGAGAGAACCGCGTCGTCATCCGCTGCCGGCCCTATGCCAGCTACGCACAACCCCCGCGCCACCTGCATCGCAATGACCAAGCCGAAGAAGTGACTCACTGGGTGTCCGGCGTGGTCGCATGGGACACGGAGGATCCCTCCTGAGCTACTCTGCGGCGTGGCGGTCTCGCAGGTTGGCCAGTGTTGCCTCTATGCCGGACTCATTGGCCTTCCGGAAACCCATCCGTTCGTAGTACTTCAGCTTGTTCTTGAGCGCACCGGCGTTGCGATAGTCGAACGTCTCGGTGACCCTGGTCAGGGTCGGTGAAAGCTCCTCGAATTCCCAGCGCCAGCGGTGCCCGAGCGGATGCTGCCATTCCACCACTTCGTTCGGTTTGAGTTCGGTCACCGTGCTGGTGATGCGATAGGGCAGGCCCCACATTTTCATGTGGGTCGAAAACTTCGATCCCACAACAAATACCGGCGGCACCCTGATGTTGTCGCGAACCGTTCCCGAACCGTCGAGTTCGCGGTGTCGCCGGGGATCGGCGGCCAATTCATAAAGGTCGGCGGCCGGCGCGGCAACGTCAACCCTCCGGCTCACCTGCCGAGGCCCCCTGTCGACAACGATGACAGTCACGATGTCTCCTTTCGTCTGTCCGGTCGCGCTACGTCGAGGCTAACAACCAGAGCCCCACCTTTATTACTGCTGGGGCTCCGCAAAGTTCGGATTCCACGCGGGTGAAGGCACAAACCTCGCGGGCCAGAAACCCGACTTGGTCAGACGCGCGACCTCTTCCCGCATCAGCACGCCGATTTTCGTGGCGAGTTCACGCGGAAGCTCCAGCGCCGAGGTCGCAGCTACGCCAATCTGATGGCTGAGCTCGGGTTCGCAGATGGACGCGTAGCGGAGGCGTCCGGCATCGACCTCGGTGCCACATGCCGCCAGCGGCAGTACCGCGTACCCTAATCCAGCCTCGACAATATTCTTCGATACCTCAAGAGAATCGGTCGAAAAGCGGGTTGTGATAGCCACTTTGAGACGCAGCGCGGTGTTTTCCAACGTGTTTCGGATCCCGGTCTGTGCGCTGGGCATGACGAGCGGCAGCTTGGCCAGGTCCGTGAAGTGCACTGGACGGTCGGGCGAGAGATCTGAGGCCGGGCCGCCGACGAGAACGAGATCCTCCACCACGAGGTGCCGGTAAAACAGCCGGTCGTCCGGTACCGGATTGACAATCGCGAGGTCGATCGCTCCGTTGAGCATGCGTTGCACGAGCTCATCGGTATCGGCTATCGCGACATGGAAGTGCACGTTGGGAAACGCAGCGCCCAGGCTGGCTAGCAGCGGCGCCGCAAGCACCCCCGCGGTGGTAGGCAGCATCCCGAAGAGCAGTCCACGTTCGATTCGCGCCAAAGGTGACCCGGCGTACTGGACGGCGAGCTCCAACTGGCGCAATGGCGCGGCTGTCGAGGAGCGCAGCCGTTCGCCCTCTTGAGTCAGTTGCACACCCCGACGAGTCCGGTGAAACAGCGTGATGCCGAGGTCTTCTTCGAGCAGGCGCACCTGCCGGCTCAGCGCGGGTTGCGCAATCCCGAGCGCGGTGGCCGCGCGCGTGATCGAACCTTCTTCGGCGATCCGCAGGAAGTACTTGAGCCGGTGGGTATCCATCGGTTCCACATGTACCAGCCATACAAGATAAGCATGACTGAATACCCGAATTGGTATTACCGACTGGGGCCGATGTCGCCATATGGTCAGCGGTGTGCGGACGGCGATGCCGTACAGGTCTGGCTGGAGGGAGAGCGGCTTTGACGGTGCAGGACGAGCAGAATTGGGTCCAACTGCTGGGATTGGACCGGTTACCCGAGCACATCATCGGCAAGCGGGTGACCGAACTGATGGACCTGTCCGGCAGGAAAGCCTTCGTGACCGGCGCAGGGGGCGACGGCCTGGGTCAGGCGATCGCAAACCGTCTGGCCGGCTGCGGTGCGGACGTGGCGCTGATCGGCCGGACCTTCGAGAAGGTGCAGCGCCGCGCAACAGAGGTGGAGCAGCGCTGGGGTGTGCGAGCGATCCCGGTCAAGGCGGACATGTCCGATTGGGACCAGTTGCACGACGCGGTGCAGCAGGCGCATACCGAACTCGGTGGCCTGGACATCATGGTGAACAATCCGGTGATGGTCGCTGCCGGCCCCTTCGAGAAGCAGACCAAACAAGAAATCGACTACACGGTGCTGGGCAGCCTGACCATGATGATGTACGGCGCGCACGCCGCCTTGCAGCACATGCTGGCGCAAGGTTCGGGAAAGATCATCAACATCGGATCGGTCGGCGGCCGCATTCAGCAGCGGGGCTTGGTGGTGTACAACGCATGCAAAGCCGGCGTAATCGGATTCACCCGCAACCTCGCGCACGAGGTCGCGCTTCGCGGCGTCAATGTTCTGGGCGTGGCACCGGGCATCATGATCAAACCGGATATGCGCCAGTACTTGCTGGATCCCCAGGACGATAAACAGCGCGCCGGCCGCGGCGCCATCCAGGAAGCCATCACTCACCAAGTCCAACTCGGGCGCGCCTCGTTGCCCGAGGAAGCCGCCAACATGATCGCCTTTCTGGCTTCCGAGGCAGCCGACTACATGTGCGGGCAGACCATAGATGTCGCCGGCGGCCAGTGGATGGGCTGACGCCACAACGACTTCGAGAGGAGCGGCCGTGTTGTCCAGCAGTGAGCTGATGGATGAGGCGCGGCAGCAGAGCGGCCTGACCGATTTCGGTGAGGACTCGTTCCGAGAAGGCCTCGAGAATTTGTTGTCCTCACTGCGTGACGAGGCGCGGCTACACGACCGTGGTCGTGCGTTTTTGCGCCAACGGATCGTAGGTCATCTTTCGCAACGCCTACAGATCGAGGACTGGTACCGCCGGTATCCGGAAATCGACGAAGTCCCCATCAATGCGCCGCTGATCGGATTGGGTTTGCCGCGAACCGGATCCACCGCGTTGTCAATGCTGCTGGCTCAAGATCCGGACGTACGCTACCTGCGCCGGTGGGAGTCCTCGCAGCCATGTCCGCCGCCATCCACGGTGCAGGGAGTGGACCCCCGCATCCCACCGGACAACGGTGAGATGATTGGCACCCGCCACCACGTACCCGGTGACATTCATGGCCCGATGGAGTGCCATGAGCTGATGGCATTGGATTTCAAGTCACACATATTCCAATCATTCGCTGAGATCCCCTCGTACTCAACGTGGTTGGTTGAACAAGCAGATCTCACCTCAACATTGCGGTATCAGCGCCGGGTGATGAAGCTGGTGCAATGGGGGGAGCCCGAGCGCCCCTGGCGGTTGAAGTGCCCGTCTCACGTCCTGTGGCTCGACGCCCTAAATGCAGCCTTCCCCGACGCGCGCTTCGTGATGACACACCGCGACCCCACCGATGTCATCTTGTCCGTCGCCGATCTGTATGCAGACATCATCGGCTCGTTCGCCACCGAGATCGACCGCCCCTACATCGGCCGGCTCAACGTCGAGCATTGGTCTCTGGGCATGGACCGCGCCTTGAAGTTTCGCGCGAACGGTGCCGATGATCGGTTCTACGACATCGATTTCCACGCAATGCAGGAGGATCCGATTGGGGAGGTCGCCGGACTGTATGCCTGGTTGCGCGTACCGGTCTCGGATGTGTTCGAAGCGCGGATGCACAGCTGGTGGGAGCAGGCCGCAACTGAGCGCGAACCGAGCACGCACGCCGACCCGATGGATTTCGGTATTGACCTCGCGGCGGTCCGGCCTCGATTCGCCCGGTACGTTGACTGCGCCCAACGTTGGACAAAGCACTGATTAGGAGACCAAATGGCCGTTGATCTGACCGGCGGTGTCGACCCGTCGCGAGAGTACGTACTGGCTCAACGACCGCAGGATCCCGAGATGCGCGACTCGGTGAGCTTCTGGGTTGTCGACGACCGTGGGGGAATCGGCCTGCCGCGCATCGGGATCGAAGCGGTGGGCGCCAATTGGGACGCCCACGACATTCAAGTCAACGTTGCTTTCCCCGACGGTCGTGTGTACCGGTTACGCGCCAATGGGGCATCGCTGCCTGCCCAGGGTCCCGACGGGCGAGCCAGCGTGTTGGGTGCCGGGGGCCTGGCGTTTCGGTGCATCGAACCTTTCGACATCTGGACGATGTCCTACGACGGGCCAGCGGTGCAAACTTCCTCGGCCGATTTGGTCGAGGGCCGCAAGGACGGCCCGTCGGTCGACATCAGCTTTTACGTCGAGGCAAAGATGGTGGTCCCCCCCTGGGTTCAGGGGGCATTGCAATCTGACGCAAGGGCACAGCTCAAGACTTCCATCGAGGGCAACCTGATGGGCGGACCCCGCTATGAGCAGTTATTCACCGCCACAGGCGAATTCCGCTCGCCTGGCGAACGCCGCAGTTTCACCGGTAGCGGGCTGCGGATCCGCCGCACCGGTGTGCGCAGGCTCGCCGGATTCTGGGGTCACAGCTGGCAGTCGGCCGTCTTCGGCAGTGGGCGGGCGTTCGGCTACATCGCCTATCCACCTCGTCCCGACGGCCAGCCCACGTTCAACGAGGGATTCATCTTCACCGGTGATGGGGGTCTGATCCCGGCTCGGGTGGTGCAGGCCCCATGGCTGACCCGGCTCCAACCCTTGGGAGAAGACGTCTCGCTGGTGTTGGAGACTGTCGACGGCGCCGTCGAGATCGCTGGCCAGACTGTGTTTTCCACCCACGACATCCACCACAACGACGATATGTACTCAACGCAGGCCCTCAAGCAGGAGATGCCCAGCTTTCCCGCGCTGCAGCAGGCCGGAGTGCGCTATACGTGGGATAGCGAGAATACCTACGGGATGCTCGAACGCTCCACCCCGCTCGACAAGGTCGTGCGTGCCTGAAGAAAGGAACCCAAAGAACCGATGAGCCAGCCACTCTCGGAAAAGGTAGCGTTGATCACCGGGGCCGCGCGAGGACAGGGCCGGGCGCACGCGGTGCGCCTGGCCGCCGACGGCGCCAACATCATCGCAGTTGACATTGCAGGGCCGTTGCCGCCCAGCGTCCCCTACGATTCGCCAACGCCGGACGACCTTGCGCAGACGGCAAAACTGGTCGAAGCCAATGGCCGAAAGGTCGTCACGGCAGCGGTCGACATCCGCGACTTCGACGCGCTCAAAGCCGCCGTCGACCAAGCGGTCGACGAGCTGGGCCGCCTCGACATCATCGTCGCCAACGCCGGGATCTGCAGCCCCGCACCATGGGATCAGATCACCCCGCAAGCATTCCGAGACACCATCGACACCAACGTGATAGGTACCTGGAACACCGTGATGGCAGGTGCACATCACATCATCGATGGGGGTCGCGGCGGGTCGATCATCCTCATCGGATCCGCAGCCGGCATCAAGATGCAGTCGTTCATGATCCACTACACCGCAAGCAAACACGCCGTCGTCGGGATGGCGCGCGCGTTCGCCGCCGAACTCGGCCGGCACAATATTCGTGTCAACAGTCTGAATCCCGGAGCGGTCTCGACCCCCATGGGCACCGGCCGGATGCGTGAATCGCTCCAATCGGCCGCCGACACCTACCCACACCTACGGGGCTTACATAAGCCGCTGCTGCCCGAAGGTATCGCCCAGCCGGAAGACATCGCCGACGCCGTCGCCTGGTTGGCTTCGGATCAATCCAGATTGGTTACCGCAACCCAGGTTTCGGTCGACATCGGCGTCGGTTACGTCTGATGCGGGGTCTGAAAGACAAGACATTCGTCATCGCCGGAGGAGCCACCGGGATCGGCGCGGCCACCGCGAGACGCCTTGCCGACGAGGGCGCACGCGTAGCTATCGGCGACATCAACATCGACGGCGCCACCGCCGCCGCCGAGAAGATCGCTCAGTCCGGCGGGCGCGCCATCGCCGTCGAGTTCGACCTTGCCGACGCGCAGTCCGTACAGGATCTCGTCGACCGAACCATCAAGGAACTCGGCGGTATTCACGGCCTGCACAACGTCGGTGCCGATCTCTCGGATGAGAACCTCGGCCGGGACACCACGATTCTCGATACCGACTTGGACGTCTGGCAACGCACCCTCGATGTCAACCTGCTGGGCTACGTCCGCACCATCCGCGCAGTTCTCCCCCACTTGCTGAAGCGAGGCGGAGGCAGCATCGTCAACACCTCGTCCGGTGCTGCACTGGGAAGCGACCCGCAACACGTCGCCTACGGCGCCTCCAAGGCGGCCGTCAACCACATCACCCGCCACGTCGCGGTCAACTGGGGCAAGCACAACATCAGAAGCAACGGCGTCATGCCCGGCCTGGTGATGGGCGAGACCCAGGGCCGTCAAAACGACCTACAGCTGCAGCAGGCCTTCCTGACGTTCGGAAAGACCACCCGGCTTGGCAGGCCGGACGACCTGGCGGCGATCACCACCTTCCTGCTCTCCGAAGAGGCCGAGTGGATCACCGGTCAGGTCTGGTACATCGGGGGCGGCTCGCACCTCCGGCAGTGACCCGTCGGCATCGCAACGCGTCCCGACCGCCGGCCCGCGCCGCCGACCAGGCACAATTGAAGTTGACCCCATTATTTCCGTGTGGTGTTGCCGACTGACGCACCATTGGGTGTCCTGCGCGCAGGGAACGTGCCGGCCCCGACGGGAATACCTCGAGGGTCGGAAGGAGCGTCGTGACCACCAGCGAGTACCGGGTGAACGGGATGAGTTGCGCACATTGCGAAGCCGCCATCCAGGATGAGGTGAGCCAGATCCCGGGGGTTGCGAGGGTCGACGTGAGCGCACGCACCGGCAGGCTGATCGTCATCAGTGCTTCGCCCATCGATACGCACGCGGTGCTGGGTGCGGTCGACGAAGCCGGGTATGAGGCGGTCTTGGTCGCATGAAAACCGGGGCCACACCCGGCACCGCGGCGAGCAATGTCGAGCTGGAAATAGCGGGAATGACCTGCGCCTCGTGCGCGATGCGCGTGGAGAAGAAACTGAACAAGCTCGACGGGGTCGAGGCAACCGTCAACTACGCGACCGAAAAGGCCACCGTCACGGTCCCGGTCGGGTATGACCCGCGGGCGCTGATCGCCGAAGTCGAAAGGGCCGGCTACACCGCGGCCCTGCCACCACGACATCGAGAGCCTCCGGCCGAGCCGGCGGATGGCGACCATGAGCTGGCCTCGCTCCGCAGCCGCCTGATCGTCGCGACACTGCTTGCCGTCCCGGTGATCGCCATGGCGATGATTCCCGCCCTGCAGTTCGGCTACTGGCAGTGGGCATCCCTGGCGCTGGCAGCGCCGGTCGTCGCCTGGGCGGGCCGGCCCTTCCACGTGGCCGCTTGGGCCAACCTCAAACACGGCGTCGCCACCATGGACACCCTCGTCTCGATCGGGACCGCGTCGGCATTCCTGTGGTCGCTGTATGCTCTGTTCTTTGGTTCCGCCGGGAAGCCCGGCATGCGCCATAGCTTCGAGCTGACCGTCACAAGCGGCGACGGCGCGGAAAACATCTACCTCGAAGTGGCCGCCGGCGTGACCCTGTTCGTGCTGGCGGGCCGCTACTTCGAGAAGCGCTCGAAGCGGCGGGCGGGGACTGCGTTGCGCGCCCTGCTCGAGATCGGCGCGAAGGACGTCGCGGTGCTGCGAGACGGAACCGAGAACCGTATTCCTGTCGACCGACTCGCGGTGGGCGACGTGTTCGTGGTGCGCCCCGGCGAGAAGATCGCCGCCGACGGGATCGTCGTATCGGGCTCCTCGGCTGTGGACGCCTCGATGCTGACCGGCGAGTCCATCCCCGTCGAGGTTGGCGAGGGCGACATCGCCGCCGGCGCCACCGTGAACGCCGGCGGCCGCCTTGTCGTGCGCGCCACCCGCGTCGGTGACGACACCCAACTGGCACAGATGGCCAAGCTTGTCGAGGCGGCCCAATCGGGCAAGGCCGAGGTCCAGCGGCTCGCTGATCGGATCTCCGGGGTGTTCGTTCCGCTCGTCATCGCGATCGCCGTGGCAACCGTGGGGGTGTGGCTCGTTGCCGGCTTCCCGGCCGGCGCGGCATTGACGGCCGCCGTCGCGGTGCTGATCATCGCGTGCCCATGCGCGCTCGGGTTGGCGACTCCGACGGCACTGCTGGTCGGAACCGGTCGCGCGGCCCAACTCGGCGTCCTCATCAAAGGACCCGAGGTGCTGGAGTCCACCCGCAGGGTCGACACGATCGTGCTCGACAAGACCGGCACCGTGACCGCCGGCAAGATGACCCTCGTCGACGTGGTCACCGGGCCACCCACCGACCGCGAGACGCTGCTGCGTTATGCGGGCGCCCTGGAAGACGCCTCCGAGCATCCCATCGCACACGCGATCGCCAACGCCGCGAGGGCAGAAC
>Ga0335072_10002133_pt1 | contig 31150 bp, 30 predicted proteins | sample Lox_Sample_21_FD_206725 | JGI IMG/M metagenome (GOLD analysis project Ga0335072, IMG submission 206725) | Soil microbial communities from Loxahatchee National Wildlife Refuge, Florida, United States - Lox_Sample_2.1 | ecosystem: Environmental > Terrestrial > Soil > Wetlands | place: USA...
CTCGGCCGCGAGGTCCAGGTTGCGCATGACCTTGGCCAGCGCGAAGCGGCGCACGTCGCGGTGGTTCGCGGTGAACCCGCCCTCTTTGAAGATCGGATGTGAGAACAGGTTCGTGGTCGCGGTCGTCACAACGAGCCCGGTCTCATCGAGCGCTTTGCGGAAGGCGGCGATCCGGTCGGCGCGCTCTTCGTCCGTGTCGTCGAAGCCGAACACGTCGTTGTCGTGGAAGTTCACGCCGTAGGCACCGATCTCCGCGAGCTTGCGCACCGCGCGCTCGGCCGGCATCGGCGGGCGGACCGCCCCGCCGAAGACGTCTACGCCCTGCCAGCCAACGGTCCAGATCCCGAACGAGAACTTGTCCGATGGTGCCGGCACGAAGCTGTCTGTGCTCACGAGCCCTTCCTTTCATCCCAGGTGGCGGTGTCATCGCGGAGCGCCGCGTGGCGCTCACGGACCTCGGGCTGCAGCTCGCCCGCGTAGCTCGCCGCAGGCCGCTGCGGCCATGGCGGGGGGTCGGCGGTCCCGGCCAGTGCCCAGGCGGCCTGGCGCGCCGCGCCGAGCGCCACGTACTCCTCGGGCTCGGGCACCAGGACCGTCGAGAAGAAGATGCCCGGCGCCAGGCGCCGGACCGCCTCAGACCGGGCGCCGCCCCCGATCAGCAGCACCCGCCGGGGCGGCTGTCCCTCCGCCCCGGTGATGCGATCGGCGGCGTCTGCCAGCGAGGCGAGCAGTGCCTCGACCGCGGCTCGGGCCAGGTTCTCCCTCGTGGCGTTGCCCGTGGTGATCCCGCGCAGCACCCCGCTCGCACCCGGCCGGTCCGGGGTCCGCTCGCCGTCCAGGTACGGCAGAAAGGTGATCCCTCCGGCGCCCGGCTCCGCGGCCAGCGCCAGCGCGGAAAGCCCGTCGAGGTCGGTGCCCAGCATCGAGGCGGTGGCGCTCAGCACGAGGCCCGCGTTGATCGTGCAGACCAGTGGCAGGAACCGTCCGGTCGCGTCCGCGAACCCGGCTACCGCGCCGGATGGGTCGTCCGCCGGGACGTCGCTGACCGCGAAGGCCGTGCCCGAGGTGCCGATCGAGACAGCCACGTCACCCGGTCGCAGGCCAAGACCGAGCGCGGCGCCCATGTTGTCCCCGGTCCCGGCCGACACCGCGGCGCCCCAGCGGGTGTGCCCGACAACCTCGGCGGGCGTGGCCACCCTGGGCACGGCGACAGGGCGGCCGAGCGCGGCCTCGGCCAGGTCGGGCCGCCAGGAACCGCTCGCGGGCGAGAAGTACCCGGTGCCCGACGCGTCGCCGCGGTCGGTGACCGGCGGCGTCGACCCGGCCCGTTCCCGCCGCCCGGCGTCCCGCTCCGGCCCGCTCCGCTGGCCCGGCCCGCCGCGCAGTCGCCAGGTCAGCCAGTCGTGCGGCAGCAGCACCGCCCCCGTGCGGGCCGCGTGGGCGGGCTCGTGCTCGGCCAGCCAGCGCAGCTTGGTCACGGTGAACGACGCGGTCGGCACGCTGCCCACATTGCTCGCCCACCATCGCGGCCCGCCGAACTCCTTGATCAGGGCGGCGGCGGCCGGGGCCGAGCGCAGGTCGTTCCACAGCAGCGCCGGCCTGATCACCTCGCCGTCCTCATCCAGGACGATCATGCCGTGCTGCTGCCCGGCTACGCCGACGGCGTCGGCCCGGTCAAGAAGACCGTCGCCCGCCTGCAGCAGCGCCGCCCACCAGTCGGCCGGGTCGGCCTCGGTGCCCGCCGGGTGCGGCGCACTACCCCGGCCGACCACCGTGCCGTCCTCCGCCTCGCACAGCACGACCTTGGTGGACTGGGTCGAGGAGTCCACTCCGGCCACGAGCATGGTCGTTCCTTCCTCCATCCCGGACGCAAACCACCGAATGGTAAGCAAGCCGGGCGCCATGAAGCAGGCTAACCCTGGCGCACTCCTGCGGCACCATGACCGCAGATCGAAACTTCTTTCGCAAGGGTCGGCATGATGGGCGGCCCGGCGGGACCGGCTCAGGACACCCTCGGCTGACTCTGGGCTTCGATCTCCTTCGCCGCGCGCTGGCCGCTTCGCACGGCGCCCTCCATGTGGCCCCAGTACTCATCGCTTGTCTCCGTCGAAGCGATGGCCGCGGTCAGCGCAGCGGGCAGGGCCGGCCGGAACCGCACCGCGCGCAGCGGGGGCAGCGGCGTGGCCAGCACGCAGCGACGGGCGGCCACGGTCTCGCCCGCCACGCCCACGCGCACGCCGTCGTTTCCCCCGGCGCAGACGTACCCCGCCCGCCAGCCAGCGCAACCGCGGATTCGAGGGGAGTCAGGACCCGGCGCCGCCGGCCAGCCAGGTCACCAGGTTGGCCCACAGCGGCGCGTAGCCGGGCCAGTCGAGGAACTCCGGCGGGCCCCAGTGCGGCGCGCAGTCGGAGGTGAACACCGCGGCGCGGCCCGCGTGATGGCCTCCGCACGCGATCAGCGGGTCGTCGCCCACGCGCACCACGACGGTCGCGCCCGGCTTGGCGGCCACCCGGTTGTAGCCGAGCAGCGCTGGCCAGGCCGCGGGCAGGCCGGCCAGCACCGGATGCCCCGGGCTGGCCACAGCGGGCACAACGCCCTGCGGCATCTCGGCCCGGTCGTCGGTCTCGCTGATCGTCACCGGCAGCGCCTCCTCGACCGGGGTCGCGTGGTAGCGCGCCTTGCCGTCGATGCCGGCGAACGACAGGTAGCCGCCGATCATCAGCAGCCCGCCGCCGCCCGCGACGTACCGCCCGAGCTCGACGAGCCGGTTCGGCGCGATCACGGACCGCTCGAACGTGTCGGGCGAGAGCAGCAGGCTGTTCGCGCCGATGTCGCTGAGGATGACCGCGTCGTAGCCTGCCAGCTCGCCCGCGGACCCGGGGAGCTGCGCGGGCACCAGGTGCCCGGGCAGATAGTCGGCGTCGATGCCGGATGCGGCCAGCGCGGCGCGCAGCCGGCCGGCGCCCTCGGTGTAGGAACTCGTGGTGAACGAGTCGACGCCCTTGATGTGCACGCTGTGCGTGACCCAGCTCTCGCCGCAGAGCAGCACCCGCATGGAAACGTTCCTTTCGCTACAGGCCGGCCGGAGCCGCGGCCGACTCCCGGACCACCAGTTCCACCGGCAGCACCTCGGTGCGCGCCGGAGCCCCCGGCTCGGCCAGCCGCTCGAACAGCAGCTCCACGCCGACCTGGGCGAGCCGCTCGACCGGCGACCGGATCGTGGTCAGCCGCGGCCGCACGTACTGGCTGAACCGGATGTCGTCGAACCCCACGATCGACAGATGCTCCGGCACGCCGATGCCCTGCGCCTCGGCCGCCGAGAGCACGCCGAGCGCGATGTAGTCGCTGGCCACGAAGGCGGCCGTCGGCGGCTCGGCCGCGGCCAGCAGGTGCGGCAGCACGCTCATCCCGAACTGCTCGGTGAACTGCCCGGCGTGGCTGAGCTGGCCGGCCGGGTCGATCCCGGCCTTGCGCAGTGCGTCGCAGTAGCCGCGGTAGCGCTCCTGCACCGAGCCCAGCTCGGCCGGGCCGGACACGAACGCGATCCGTCGGTGGCCGAGCGCGACCAGGTAGCTGGTCGCCTGGTACCCCCCGGCGTAGTCGTCCATCACCACGGTATGCACCGGCGGCAGCCCGGCGATCGGCTCGTCCACCACGACCACGGCCAACCCGTCGGCGATCGCCGTAGCCAGCCGGACGTTGGACCGGAACGAGCCCAGGTACAGCATGCCGTCGATGGCCCCGGACGCGAGCAGCTCGATGTAGCTCGACTGCCGGACCGCCTGGCTGCGGTGCGAGCAGAGCAGCACCAGCCGGCCGTGCCGCTCCACCGCCTCGACGACATGGTCGGCGATCGCGCCGAAATACGGGTTGCTGATCTCCGGGACAACGAAGCCGATCACCCCGGACCGGCGCCGGGCCAGGTTCCGTGCCTGGGCGTTCGGGACGTAGCCGAGCTCGCTGACCGCCCCGAGAACTTTGGCCTCGGTGGCGGGCGACACGCGGAGCTGGCCGTTCAGGTACCTCGAGACCGTGGACGCGGACACCCCGGCCGCGCGGGCGACGTCCTGGATCGTGGTCACGTCTCCCGCTCCATCGCTCCCTGACCGTCACTAATCGGTTGCGCAAATTGTAACGGAACGAGATTCGGCCCGGCTCTACAGACCCTTGACGTTGGATTAATGCCGCTCATAATTGTACGAAACCGGTTGCGCAACGAAGGCGGTCCACCCCATGGCCACTCAGGCAGCCAGCCCCACCTCGACCTCCGTGCTGCGTCGCAACGCGCTCGGCCTCCCGCAGGTGGTGTTCCAGGGCATCACGCACATCGCGCCGTCGATCAACATCGTCTTCACGTTCCCGGTCATCGCCCTCAAGGCCGGCCCGGACATGCCGATCTCGTTCCTGCTGACCACGATCGTCTGCCTGTTCATCGGCAACACGGTGTCGCAGTTCTCCAAGTACTTGCCGTCGAGCGGCGGCTACTACTCGTTCGCCACCCGTGGTCTCGGCGTGCGTACCGGCTTCATGACCACCTGGAGCTACCTGATCTACGACATCATCGGGCCGGCCGGCGCCATCGGCTTCCTCGGCTATCTGGCGTCAAGCACGTTCCAGATGGCGGCGGGCGTGAACATCCCGTGGTGGATTTTCGCGCTGATCACGTTCGGGATCGTCTGGGTGCTCACCCACTTCGGCATCCGGCTGTCGATGCGGACCACCGCCATCTTCGGCGGCATTGAGATACTCATCATGCTCGCGCTCGCGTTCACGTTCCTGGCGCACCCTGGGCCCGGTTCGCACTTCTCCGCGCCGCTGCTGCCGAAGAACTCACCGAACCACTACGAGGGCATCCTGGCCGGGATGGTGTTCTCGGTGCTGGCGCTGAGCGGCTTCGAGGCACCAGCGCCCCTCGCCCAGGAGACCAAGCGCCCCGGCAAGTTCATCTCCCGGGCGGTCATGCTCTCGCTGGTGCTGATCGGGATCTTCTACATCTTCACCTCGTACGCCAGCGCGATCGGCTGGGGCACCGGCAACATGGCCGCGTTCGCGTCGAACGCCAACCCCTACTACGCCCTCGGCCACTCGCTGTGGGGGGTCGGCTGGTGGTTCATCTTCATCGCGATTGTCAACAGCGCCGTCGGCTGCGGCCTCGCCTGCACCAACGCGGCGTCCCGGGTCGCCTACACGATGGGGCAGGCGGGCACGCTGCCGGCCAGGTTCGGGAAGATCCACCCGGTGCACCGGACCCCGACGTTCGCGATCGCGGTGCAGCAGATCATCGGCATCGTGGCGATCCTGCTGGTGGGCACGCTGCTGGCGCCGGACACGATCTTCGGCTTCCTCGGCACGATCACCACGCTGGCCGTCATCGTCCTGTACATCATGGCCAACCTCGCGCTGACCGCGTACATCCGCCGCGAGCATCCCGGCGAATTCAACTTCTGGCGGCACGGCGTGCTCCCCTGGATCGGCACGCTCGCGCTGCTGCCGGTGCTGTGGATTACCGTCTACCCGGTCCCGCCGTGGCCGTACCGGATCACGCCGTACCTGTTCGTCGCGGCCCTGATCGTCGGGTTCGGGTACATGCAGTGGCGCGAGCGCCGCAACCCGGGTGCGCTGAAGCGCGGCGCCACGATGCTGGTCGGCCGGCCGAGTGACGCCGAGGGCGACGTGGACTGGGACAACCCCCCCGCCGCGGCGCCGCGGGCCGAGGCGTGACAGCGGCCGACCTGGCCGGCGTTGGTCTCGACCGGGTCGAGCTGGGCCCGGTCGAGCTGCCGGCCTATGAACCGCCGGCCGCGCAGCCCACGGTCGCGACGGCCACGTACCTGGCCCGCCTCGCCGACGCCGAACGGGCCGCGGCAGCGGCGGGCCTGGACAGCCTGATCGTCTACGCCGACCGCGAGCACTTCGCGAACCTCTCCTACCTCACGGGATACGACCCGAGGTTCGAGGAGGCACTGCTCATCCTGGTACCGGGCCGGGCACCGGCCCTGCTAGTGGGAAACGAGGGCATCGCCTACGCCAAGGTCGCCCCGCCCGGCGTCGACGTGCTCCTCTACCAGACCTTCAGCCTGGTCAACCAGGACCGTTCCGCCAGCCGTCCGCTGGCCGACATCCTGCGCGGCGCTGGCCTCGGCAGCGGGGCGGCCGTCCACCCCGGGATCGTCGGCTGGAAGTACTTCGGCCCGGCCGAGGCGCGGCGGCCCGCCGAATGGATCGACGCGCCCGCCTTCATTGTCGACGAACTCCGGGCGGCGGGCTGCCGCCCGGTGAACGCCACAGCGTTGTTCACCGAGCCCGGCCGCGGGCTGCGCCTGGTCAGCGACAACGACCAGCTCGCGTGCTTCGAGTTCGCCGCCACGCACGGGTCGCAGGCCATGCGGCGGCTGCTGCACGGCATACGGCCGGGCATGACCGAGCTCGAGGCGTTCTCGCTGCTGCGGCCGACCGGCCTGCCGTACTCGTATCACCCGGTCATGCTCAGCGGCGAGCGGGCGGCGCTCGGCCTGGCCAGCGCATCCGGCCGGGTCATGCGGCCCGGCGACCCGGTCAGCGCCTCGATCGGCTACTGGGGCAGCAACATCGCCCGCGGCGGGTTCCTGGCGCGGACGGCACGCGACCTGCCCGCCACGGCCAGCGACTATGTCGAGCGCCTGGTCGTCCCGTATTTCGCCTGCGCCGCCGCCTGGTACGAGACGATCGGCATCGGCGTGACCGGAGGACAGCTATACGACCTGGTCTCCGGGCGGCTCGGCGACCCGTTCTTCGGGGTGCATCTCAACCCCGGCCATTTCATCCACCTCGACGAATGGCCGAGCAGCCCGGTGTACCGGGGCTCCGACGTCGTCCTGCGGTCCGGCATGGCGCTGCAACTGGACATCATCCCGGCGACCGGGACCGCCTACCACACGACGAACATCGAGGACGGCGTCGCGCTGGCCGACGAGGCGACCCGCGACGACCTGGCCGCGCGCTACCCGGGCCTGTGGCAGCGGGTGACCACACGCCGCCGGTTCATGGCCGAGGTACTCGGCATCCGGCTCCGGCCGGAGGTACTCCCGTTGTCAGACTTGGCCGGCTACCTCCCGCCGTTCTGGCTCTCACCGCAGCTCGCCATGCGCCGCACCTGATTGCCTACGAGGAGCGCCTGGGCACCCAGGAGAACTTCCGCACCGCGATGATCAGGCCGGCCCCGCCCCAGGCGACGACCACGAGCAACGGTACGAGGGCGAACCGCTGGCCGCCGTTGGTCGCCGGCACGAAAGCGGCCTGCAGGGCCACGGCGAGCGGCCGGACCGGCAGCACCGAAGCGACGTCCAGCAGCCAGTGCGGCAGCACGTTGTCCGGGATGTAGATGCCGGAGATGAAGTACACCGGCAGCGTGGAGAGCTGCGCCATGGGCCCGGCCGACTCGGCGGTGCCGACCAGGCCGCTGAGTGCGTAGGCCATGCAGCAGAACGAGGCGGCGCCCACGATCGCGACCACCGCGGCCACGCCGAGCGCGGCCCCGCCGACCGAGAGCCCGAAGCCGATCCCGCCGATCGCCACCAGCACCGCGACAATGGCCAGGGACGAGATCACGCTCGTCGACGCATCGCCCGCGATCAGCACCCAGGCCGGGACCGGCGTCGCCCGCCGCCGTTTCAGCGAACCCGATTCCCGCTTGGCGACCAGCGTGATCAGCAAGTTGATCAGGCCGGCGCCGACGATCGCCATGGCCCCGATGTGCGGCACGTAGTAGGCCGCGATCTTCACGGTGACGCCGCCGCTCTTGACCGTGCCGCCGTGGAACAACGCCACAAGGATCAACAGCAGCAGAACCGGCACGGCCAGCGTGAAGATCCTGGCCCGGGTGTTGCGCCGGAACGCGCGCAGGTCGTACCGCACCTGGTGGCCGACCAAGGACAGGGCGCTCATTTCTGCTCCTCGGTGAGCCTGAGGTAGATCTCCTCGAGCGTGGGCCGGTGCGCCGACAGATCGGCGAGCTCGTACGCGTGCTCCAGCGCCCATGTGGTGAGCGCGTGCAGCACCGGGACCGGCTGCTCGTGCGTTATTTCCACCCTGCGGTTCCGGCTCTCGGCAACCCGCGCGGGCAGGGCCGGCAGGTCAGCCGGGGCCACGCCGTCCGGAAGGGTGAAGCTGATCGTGCTGCCCTCGGTCGCACGGCCGCCGATCGTTTCCGGGGTGCCGGAGGCCACCACCCGGCCCGCCGCGATGATCACGATCTGGTCGGCGAGGGTCTCGGCCTCCTCCATGTAGTGCGTGGTCAGGAAGATCGTCTTGCCGAGTTCGCGCAGGCCGGCGATCACTTCCCAGGCCGCGTGCCGGGCGGACGGGTCGAACCCGGTGGTGGGCTCGTCCAGGAACACCAGCTCAGGATCCCCGATCAGCGCCAGCGCCATGTCGAGCCGCCGCAACTGGCCGCCGGACAGCCGGTCGCACCGGTCGCCGGCCTTACCGGTGAGCCCGACCAGATCCAGCGCCCGCTCGACCGGCAGCGGCCTGGGGTAGTAGCCGGCGTACATGGACACGCACTCACGAACGGTGAGCCACGCCTCCGGCGCGGACTCCTGCAGCACGACGCCGACCCGCGCCCGCCAGGCACCGTCGGCGTGCGCCGGATCAGCCCCGAGGACCCGCACCTCGCCGCCGGTCCGCTTGCGGAACCCCTCGAGGATCTCCACAGTGCTCGTCTTGCCAGCGCCGTTCGGCCCGAGAAAGGCGAACACCTCGCCGCGCGCGACGTCGAGGTCGATGCCGCGCACCGCCTCGTAGTGCCCGTAACTCATCCGCAGGCCGCGGACGGTGATGACGTCGTCCGGGCGCGCGGCGGGACCGCCCCCGCTGGCCCCGCCCGGCTCCGGGCGCGCCGGATCGGCGCTGCCACCCGGCCTGACGACCGAGCCCGCTGGCTCAGGCATCGTCGCGGAACCCCTCGTGCACCCCGATCACGTCGGCGATCCGCCGGGCTATGCCGTGGCCGTTGGCCACCCGCGTCGCGATGAACAGCACCGGGATGACCGGGCCGCCGCCGCGAACGTTGAACACGGTCCCGCCCGGTTCTTCGCTGATGCTCACGGTGGCGTGAACGAAGAAGTTCTTCCTGACCTCGAGCTCGCGGTCGCCGCGCTGGGTGATCTCGAGCCGCTCGCCCGGCAAGCCCCCGCGGATGACCGCGGCGGCGTCCTCGGCCGAGATCCCGTGCCGCCTGACTTTGACCTGCGGCATGCTGCCTCCTCTGTCGGGCCTGTCCGACGCGCCACAGACTATAGATCGATTCGATCCCATGGAAGACCCTTTGTCCGGATTCTGTTTCCGGGCTCAAGAATCGAAATTGCCGAGGCTCAGGCCTGGGCTCGGACCCGGCAGGCGCGGGCCGCTCACGCTCAGCCGATAGATCGATTCGACACATTTTTTTAACGCCCAGGTTCGGGCTTAAGCTTGCTGGTCATGGCCGGGCGGGACCTCACTGAATTCGAGCAGGTGCTGCTCGGGATGATCGCCGCTGCGCCGGCCACCGGTTACGACCTCAAGCAGGAGTTCGCGACCACACCACTCGGGGTCTACCAGCCCAGCTCGGGGGCGCTCTATCCGGCGCTGCGGCGACTGGAGCACCGCGGCCTGCTGCGCGCCGAGCCCGACAGCCCGGACGGCCGACCGCGGTCACGGCGACGCTTCGTGTATCACCTCACCGAGACGGGCCGCTCTGCCCACGATGCCTGGGTTCGGCGGCCGGTCGACCCGGCCACCGTCGCCAGCGACATGCCGCTGCACCTGATGCGCTTCGTGATGATGGAGCGGGTGCTCTCGCGGGACGAGGTGCTCGCGTTTCTGGCCGACCTGCGCGATGCCCTGGCCGCCCACCTCGACGCGCTGGAGCGCTACGCGGCCACGGCCCGCTTCGAGGAACGCCACCCCGCGCTGGCTCTGGACCACGGGATCGCCGGGCACACCGCCAGCCTGGCCTGGACGAAGCGGACGATCAACACCTTGTCCCGCCGGGAGGTTTAGTCCCGCGCGGGCACGGCCATCTCCCCCAGCTCCGACCAGTCGTCCTGCGGGACCGAGAAGTTGATGATCCGCGGGGTCTGCGCCAGGTGCGGCGGCAGCGTCCGCTGCGCCTGCTTGAAGTGCTCGGACTGGACATGTGCGGCTCCGGCAGCGTCATCCCGGAACGCCTCGACCAGCACGTACTCGGTCGGATCCGCGACGCTCCGGGACCAGTCGAACCACATGCAGCCCGGCTCGCCACGGGTGGCCTCGGTGAACTCGCCGGCGATCTCAGGCCACCGGTCGGCATCCTGCGGCAGGATTCGGAACTTGGCGGTGATGAAGATCATGGGTTCCCTCGTTCGGTCGCGTGAATCACCATCGTTGCGCAGGCCCGGCCGGTGACGCTAGGGCGGGCCCTTGGCCGGAACCTATCCTGGCCTGGTGCGCCTGGTATCGCTGCTGCCGTCGGCGACGGAGATCGTTTATGCGCTCGGCCTGGGCAAGGACCTGGTCGGCGTGACGTTCGAGTGCGACGAGCCAGCCAGCGCCCGGGCCGAGAAAACGGTCGTGGTGGGAGGCCGGGACACCCGCGGCATGACCCCGGCGCAGATCGACGCCTACGTGCGCGGCCGGCTGGCGGATGGCGGCGACCTCTACACGCTGCACGCGGACGCCCTGGCCGGGCTTCGCCCCGACCTGATCCTGACCCAGGACCTGTGCCGGGTGTGCGCGCTGCCGTCCGGCCACGTCCAGGACGCCCTGGACCACCTGGGCTGCCGCGCCGACGTGCTGTCGCTGGACCCGCACTCGCTCGAGGAGGTGCTGGACTCGATCCTGGCCGTGGGCCGCGCCACCGCGGCACCGCAACGCGCCGAGCGACTGGTCGGCGACCTACGTGCGCGGCTCGACCGCATCGCGGCGCGCGTCGCCGGACGGCGGCGTCCCCGGGTCGCGGTGGTCGAGTGGGTCGACCCGCCCTTCACCGCCGGTCACTGGGTGCCCGACCTGGTCATAGCGGCGGGCGGCGAGCCGGTCGCCGCTCATCCCGGCGCCAAGTCGATGCCGACGACCTGGGAGGCGGTTGCCGCGGCCCGCCCCGAGTACGTCCTGGTCGCGCCGTGCGGGTTCCACCTGCCGGGCGCGATCGAACAGGCAACGACCGTGGTCCGGGCCCTGCCCGGCGTCGCGGTATGGGCGATCGACGGTGACGGCCTCGTCGTACGCCCCGGCCCGCGGCTGATCGACGGCGTCGAGGCCATCGCCTCGGTGCTGCACCCGGACGGCCACGCGCCCGTGCCGCACGGCCGTGTGCACCCGGTCACCGATTAGCCCTCGCTGCCCGCCAAGCTCACGTCTTTCACCGCCGAGCGCGGACAGATCTGCGTGCCCGGGAGCAATCCGCCCGACGCTTCGCAGGATGCCCAGCTAAGCCGGAGGTTACGATGACCTCGTTGCCGAGTTGGGGGGACATCGCAATGCCAGGGGCTCAAGATCGGTGGGGACAGCTCGCCGAGCCCGGCACGCGGAACCAGGATGGGATGCAGCCAGACCTCCCGCATAACGCTGACCGGCCCGAACGCGGATCTATCGAGGATCTGCGTCAGCGGCTGGAGCGGCTGCCGCCCGGGCACCCGTCCTCCCCGTACAACGATGACCTCACCCACAAGCAGCCCGTCGCCAGATTGAAGGATCTTGAGCTGCCGTTCCACGACACGAACGGCGCGGTGCGCCACCACGACCCGCAGACCGCGGCGGTGGGCGCTGGCGCCGGGGGCACGGGCGCCGGCGCGGCGGGCGTCGTCGGCAACGGGTCGCCGCCACCCCGCTCCGTCGAGGAGGAACCTCTCGCGTCGGTTCTGAGCGATCCGGCCAACGGGCTGAGCCCGGCCAACGGATTCGGCGACGGCGCCGAGTTGGGCGGCAGCGTCGGGACGTCCGCCCGGCGATCGGCCAACGGACTCGGCCCCGCGGGCCGGCGCGCCGCAGCCAACGGCCGGGGCTCCGCCGACCGGTACGGCGGCAACGATATCGGCCGGAGCGACCGGCTGGTGACGGACGATTTCAGTCCGTCCAACGGATACGACGTCGCCCATGACTTCGTTACCGGCGGCGAACTCGACGGCCACGACGGGTTCGAGAGCCACGGCGAGCTCGATGCCGACGGGGAGTTCGCGAGCCACGGGGAGTTCGAGGGCCACGGGGAGTTCGAGGGCCACGGGGAGCTCGGTGCCGGCGGGGAGCTCGGTGCCGGCGGGGAGCTCGACGGCCACGGTGGGTTCGGTGCGGACCGCGGGTACGCAACTCACGGCGGGTACGCCGCTGGCGGGGTGTTCAGACCGGACGGCGAGCTCAGCGCCGCCGACGACCTGACCATGGGCGGTGAGTTCAGCTCGGCCTCGCGGATCGCCACGGCCGACCCTTACGCCGCCGCGGACGCGATCGGTCCCGAGGGAATCGGTCCCGACGGAATCGGTCCCGACGGAATCGGTCCCGACGGAATCGGTCCCGACGGAATCGGTCCCGACGGAACCGGCGCCGACAGAACCGGCGCGCCCGACGGCCTTGGTCGCGCGGACGGCTGGTTCGCCACCCCGGCCTGGAGCGTAACCGACATAGGCCTAGCCCCCGACCCTGGCAGCACGAGCGAGTGGGATGGCGGCGGCGCCTGGGACACGGTCGGTGAGCCCGACGCATCCGGGCTGGGCGGCTTCGGCGAGCCCGGCTGGGCCAGTCCCGAAACCGGAGCGGACAACTACTCGCATGCCATCGACTCGATCCCAGACAGCGAGGACGAACCGCCCCGCATGGGTCTGGACGGCTCCTGGGAATGGAACGGCCGGTACCTGACCCCCGATGAGTACCAGATCGCGGACGAAGCCCTTGGCCGCTGCCGGGTCGCCGAGGGCCGCAACGTGTTCGGCAGCTACGGTCACAGCGGCCTGACGCCCGCCATGCGCCGGATCGAGGCGCAGCTCGAGAGCGGGGAGTTGCTGCCCGATACCGAGGGCAACGCCCTGAAGTCGCCCGATCGGTTCCGGGAAAGGTTCGCCGACCTGATCCTGCGGCATCCCGACAAGACAGCCGAGGAACTCGCGCTCGAGGTGCACGATGGCATCCGTTACGCGTTTATCTTCGCCGTCGACGATTACGCCGAGGCCACGCTGCAGGCCCACAGCCGGCTCAAAGGTCACGGATTCGAACTCGAGGCCCGATGGAACGGGTGGGAGAGCCGCGAGTACAAGGGCATCAACAGCCGCTGGCGTGACCCGGCGCACGACCTCGCATTTGAGGTGCAGTTCCACACGGCGCAGAGCTGGGACGTGTGGCAGCGAGCACACGGCGCGTACAAGCGGATCACGGACCCGAGAACGCCGCCCGCCGAGCGGGTGCGCCTGCGAGCCATTCACGCCGGGAACTCGGCCAGGATCCCCGTGCCGCCGCGATGCACCGCCATTCCGGACTTCCGCAAGGAAGCCGTCTGACGATGGCGGACGAGATCAGCTACTACGCCATCGTCGGCGTCGGCCGCACTGTGCTGCGGCCGTCCGGACTGGCGCGGCGCAGGTACACGCAGGCCGGTCCGGTGGATGAGGCCCTGCGGCGCGACCTGACCTGGGAGGCCGACGCGGCCATCGTCGAGTGGGAATACGGCGAGCTGGGTTCGGACCTGGTGGAGATCAGCGAGTCGGCCGCGGACCGGCTCATCGCGGGGTTCCGCGTCCTCTGGAACTGACCGCGCGAGTTAGCGCCCCGGCGAGCCTCAGCGAGGAACGGACGCGCCGTCCGGTGCCGATTCGCCGGCCGCATGCTGCGACGGGTGCGCGGAGTTCGCTGGCCCGAGCCCGGCTTTCTCGAAGAACTCGCGGATCAGCGAGCGTTGCCGCGTCTTCAGCTGCTCGAAGTGCTTGACCAGTGCGTCTTCCCCGATCGCCTCGGCGGTTTCGTAGAGGTCCTTGATCTGCTCTATCTTCTCCTGGGTGTCCGCCGACGGGGGTTCGGCGTGCTCCGGCCGGTAGGGCTCGTCTGGGCGCCGGGCACTCGGCCTGGCCGGCTCCCAGACGCACAACGGCTCCGGCTCCCGCGGCACACTCGGCGGCGGCGCCGAGCGCGGCGCATGAGCGGCGAGAATCACCGGAATCGGAGAGGTGTCGTCGTCGGCCCGGTCATCCTCGTCCGTGTCAGCGGCGCCGGGCAGGCGCGGCCAGGGTGCGTGCCCGTCCTCCGGCCCGGGCACATACCCGCCGCCCGGCGCAGGCACGTGTCCCTCCTCCGGCCCGGGCACATACCCGCCGCCCGGCGCAGGCACGTGCCCGTCCGCGGGGCCAGCCAGGTACGGCGCCTCGGGAGCCGCCAGTGCCCGGTCGTCATGACTGGGGTGCGCCCAGCCGCCGCGGCCGTCGGGAACCCATGCATCCGGGTCGCCAGCGGCCCATTCCTCCCGGACCGGTTCCGCCCAGACCGCCCGGCCGCCAGGAACCTGGCCCGGCGCCACCCAGCCGTCGTGGCCATCCGCATCCCAGCCACCCCCGCCGTCGCGCGGCCAGGCTTCGCGGCTCCAGCCATCGTGGCCGTCCGCCGGCCAGCCGTCGTACTCGTCGGGTCCCCGCGCACCGGCCTCGCCGCTGTCCCAGTCATCGGCCCCGGTCGCGTGCCAGGCGTGCGTCCGGCCAGGGTTCCATGCACCCTCTGGATCCGGCCGCCACCCGGGGCCGGCCTGCGCATCCCAGTCCTGCCCCGCCCGTGGATCCCAGCGCTCCTCGCCCCATCGGCCCGGACCCTGGTCCTGCGCCGGATTCCAGCCTTCGTCGGGGTAGCCCGACGGCGCCCACGCCGCCACGGCCGGCTCTGGCGGTGGCGTGGTGGCGGGCGGGACGAACCCGGCTTGCGGCAAGGGGGGCAAATCGGGCTGCGGTGTCGGGAAGGGCGGGGGCGACGGCCACGCTGGCATCTGAGCGGGCGGCGCCGAGACCTGCTGCGGACGGATCATCTGAGCTGGCGTATGCAGCGGAGTGAGTTCGGAGCCCCGCACCTGGTCGGCCGCGACCGGCCCTGCCCCGGGCGGGCCGGGGCCGCGACGCCGCGCCGGGCGATCGACCGGGCCGACGATGAGCACGATCAGCAGCGCGAGGCCGGAGGCCAGGCCGCAGATGGCCGCGATCTCGCCCCCCGCCACCAGACCCTGGCTGTGCGCCGATTTCAGCCGCAGCGTCTCGCCCACGAGGATCATGATCAGGCCGGCCATGAGCGAGGCCGCGCCGATGATCGTCAGGCCCAGGGCGAGCCGTATCCGCCCTTCCGCCACCGAGCCCGATCTCACGGCTTCACGATCGCATGCAGGGCAGTGCCCCGCAACCGATCCGCAATGGCGCGAGTAACGGCGGCAGAGGCCTATTTGGCGCCGGTCAGCGCGACTCCCACGCCTGCCGGAGTGCCCGCGCGAACGTCTCGGCCGACTGCGCGCCAGAAACGCCGAGCTTTCCGTCGAGGACGAAGAACGGCACGCCGCCGATGCCCAGCGACCTCGCCTCGTTCTCGTCGGAGCGCACATCCTCGGCGTAGCTGTCGTCATCGAGCGCCTGCCGCGCGGCGTCGGGATCCAGGCCAGCCTCGGCGGCCAGGCCCGCCAGATCGGCCGGCTCGAACACCGGCCGCCCCTCGGCGAAGTAAGCCTGGTACAGGTGCTCCAGCACCGGCCCCTGCCGGTCCTGCGCCCGGCTGAGCTGCAGCAAGCGGTGCGCGTCGAAGGTGTTGCCCATTTCCCGGTCGGCCGTGAACTCCAGGCCCTCGGCCGCCGCCGTGGCGGCCACGCCCGCTTCGGCCTGACGCGCCTGGGCTGGGCTCAGGCCGTACTTGGCCGCGAGCACCTCAAGGATCGGGGTGGCGCGGCCGCGCGGGATCGACGGGTCGAGCTCGAACGAGCGGTAAACCACCTCGACCTCGTCGCGGTGGTCGAACCTCGCCAGGACGCGAGAGAACCGGCTGTGGCCGATGTAGCACCACGGGCAGACGATGTCGGCCCAGATGTCCACACGCATGCGATTCCTCCCGACCACTGAACAATACTGACGCCCGCCGCGGCCCGCGCATCACCGCCGCTTCCTCGGGCCAGGGGATCTCCGCTAGCGTTGCGTGCTAAAGCGCCCCCTTCGCCGGCCGAGGATCGGAGGGCATCCCATGGATCGCCAGGTCAAGTACGTTCTGCAGGAATCCGAGATGCCTCGGCAGTGGTACAACATCATTGCCGACCTGCCCTCGCCCCCGCCGCCGCCGCTGCATCCAGGGACCCGACAGCCGGTCGGGCCTGACGACCTCGCGCCACTGTTCCCGGCCGCACTGATCGCCCAGGAGGTCACGCCGGAGCGGCATGTCCCGATACCCGAGGACGTGCTGGACGTCTACCGGCTGTGGCGGCCCACCCCGCTGTACCGGGCGCGGCGGCTGGAGAGGGACCTGGACACGCCCGCCCGGATCTACTACAAGTACGAGGGCGGAAGCCCGGCCGGCTCGCACAAGCCGAACACCGCGGTGCCCCAGGCGTACTACAACGCGGCCGAGGGCGTCACCAAGCTGACCACCGAAACCGGCGCGGGCCAGTGGGGCAGCGCCCTGGCGTTCGCGTCGGCGCTGTTCGGCATCGAGCTCGAGGTGTGGATGGTGCGCGCCTCCTACGACCAGAAGCCGTACCGCAAGCTGCTGATGGAGACCTACGGGGCGACCGTTCACCCGAGCCCGTCCGACCTCACCGCCGCCGGGCGCGCCGTGCTCGCCGAGCATCCGGATTCGACCGGGAGCCTGGGCATCGCGATCAGCGAGGCGGTGGAGGTCGCCGCAAGCGACCCGGGCACCCGGTACGCGCTCGGCAGCGTCCTCAACCACGTGCTGCTGCACCAGACGGTCATCGGCGAAGAGGCGATCAAGCAACTGGCGCAGGCCGGTGACACTCCGGACGTGATCGTCGGCTGCACCGGCGGCGGGTCCAACTTCGGTGGCCTGGCGTTCCCGTTCCTGCGCGAGAAGCTGGCAGGCCGGATGAACCCGGTTATCCGGGCGGTCGAGCCCGCTGCCTGCCCGTCGTTCACCCGCGGCGTGTACGCCTACGACTTCGGCGACACCGCCGGGATGACGCCGCTGCTCAAGATGCACACGCTCGGGCACGAGTTCATCCCGGACCCGATCCACGCGGGCGGGCTGCGTTACCACGGGATGTCCCCGCTGCTGTCGCACATCTACGAGCTCGGGCTCATCGAGGCGGTCGCCAAGCCGCAGTCCGAGTGCTTCGCAGCCGGGCTGCGGTTCGCCAGAACCGAGGGGATCGTCCCGGCGCCGGAGCCCACGCACGCCCTGGCGGCCACCATCGAGGAGGCGCTGCGCTGCAAGGAGACCGGTGAGGAGAAGGTCATCCTGACCGCGCTGTGCGGTCACGGCCTGCTCGACCTGGCCGCCTACGGCGACTACGTGTCCAGCGAGCTCAGGGACCTCGAGCTTTCCGAGAGCGTGATCGAGGCGGCCCTGGCCGGGCTGCCCGCTGGCGGCTGAACCGCCCAGGGCCGATCGGCGGCCCGGCTCGTTTTGTCGGTGGACCGCGCTACGGTGGGCGCATGACCGTGCGATCCGACACCGCTGACAGCGGCGGGGCACTGGCCGAGGATCTGGAGCAGTACCGCCGCGAGCTTGTCGGCTACTGCTACCGGATGCTCGGCTCGGTGTTCGACGCCGACGACGCCGTGCAGGAAACCATGGTGCGCGCGTGGCGCGGCATCGAAGGCTTCGAGGGCCGGTCGTCCATGCGGTCCTGGCTGTACCGGATCGCGACCAACGTTTCGCTGGATATGCTGCGCGGCAGCCAGCGCCGGGCCAGCCCGATCGATATGGGGCCGTCAGGGACCAACGACTCGTTCACCGGTGCCACGCTCCCTGAGCACACCTGGGTGCAGCCCATTCCCGACAGCGCTGTGCTTCCCGCCAGCAGCGACCCGGCCGAGGTGGCGGCGGCGAAGGAAACCATCCGCCTGGCCTTCATCACAGCGCTGCAGTGCCTGCCGCCAAGGCAACGGGCGGTGCTGATCCTGCGCGACGTGCTCCGCTGGCAGGCCGCCGAGGTGGCTGAGCTGCTCGGCTCCAGCGTGGCATCCGTCAACAGCGCGCTGCAGCGTGCGCGGGCGACCATGGCGGCGCGCCAGACCGAGGCGCCGATGGCCGACATGGTCGGCGTGGTCGGCGACGAACAGCGCGCGCTGCTCGCGCGCTACGTGGATGCCTTCGAGCGTTACGACATCGCGTCCCTGGTCGGCCTGCTGCGCTACGACGCGGTGATGTCGATGCCGCCGTTCAACTTCTGGCTGCGAGGGTCGGCCGAGATGGGCCGGTTCTTCCTCGGCGCTGGCGGCGCGTGCCGGGGCTCGCGGTTGCTGGCCACCGAGGCCAACGGCTGCGCGGCCTATGGCTCGTACAAGCAGGGCGAGGACGGGACCTTCAAGCCGTGGGCGATCCAGGTCATCGAGATCACCGGCGACCGGATCGTCGGACACCACAACTTCGTCGAGCCAAGCCTGTTCGCCGCGTTCGGACTGCCTGCTAGCCTGCCGTAGGTCTCAGACCCGCAGCGGAGGTTGCTCCGGCATGCCCGAACCGACAGGGCGCGATTCGGCACCGCACGATTCGGCACCGCACGATTCGGCACCGCACGATTCGGCGCTTCCCGACCCGGGCCGGCCGGCCGGGACTGACCTGCTGCCGCGCATACGGCACATTGTCGTGCTGATGATGGAGAACCACTCCTACGACAACTACCTGGGCACGCTCACGGGACGCGGCGACGGCGTGAGCGCCGCCGCGGACGGCACGCCCGATAGCGCGGTCGTGACCTCGCGCGCCACGTACCCAGAGCGCGGCGATGGCCTGCCCCCGGGCGCGGACGGGACACCCCACGCGACCAATCCGCGGTTGGACGGCGAGCAGGTGACGCTGCACCACGCCCGCGGCCCCGTTCAGGAGCACCACTCCCCTACGCAGAGCTGGCACGCGAGCCACGTGCAGTTTGATGATGGTCGGTGCGACGGCTTCGTGCGCAGCGTCGAGATCACCGAGCCCAGGGGCGACCCGACCGAGCCCATGACCTACTGGACCGAAGCCGACCTGCCCTTTTACCACGGCCTGGCGCGCACCTTCCCGGTGGCCGACCGGTGGTTCTGCTCGTGCCTCGGTCCGACCTTCCCGAACCGCCGCTTCCTGATTGCCGGCACCGCTCACGGCCTGATCGACGACCTGCCGTTCTGCATGGCCGACTACCCGCCCGCGGGAACGATCTTCGATCTGCTGGACAGGTTCGGCATCTCCTGGGTCAACTATCACAACGTCGCGCCGATCAAGATCTTGCTGACCCGCTTGCTGGGCAGGCCCGGGCTGGTCGCCCTTCGCCGGCTGGCCTCGGTCGCGCGCTGGCTGCCGCCGGTCGTGAACGCCGTCAAGGGAAACAAGTCGTTCACCGCCGACCTGTACCCGCTCGGGCTGCTGAGCTGCCTGCGGCATCTGCGCACCGCCCGGCGGTTCTTCAGGGACGCCGACAACGGAACGCTCCCGGCGTTCAGCATCGTCGATCCCGACTTCGGCAACTTCTCCGAGGAGAACCCGCAGGACATCAGGAAGGGCGAGAGCTTCGCCTCGGAGGTCATCCGCCGCGTCATGCACGGGAATGGCTGGCCGCACACCCTGCTGATCTGGCTGTACGACGAGCACGGCGGCTACTACGACCACGTGCCGCCGCCCGCAGCGCCGCCGCCCGACGACGTCGAGGGACGCAGCGTCCTGTACCTGCCGGCCTGGCTCCGGGCCTGCCTGCGGCCGTTCTTCGGCAGCTATATCGCCGAGCTCGAGGCCACCGACGCGGGCCCGCGGGCCTTCGACCGCCTGGGCTTCCGGGTGCCGGCGGTGATCGTCTCGCCCTATGCCAGGCCTGATCATGTCTGCAGCGAGGTGCTCGACCATACCTCCGTGCTCCGGCTGGTCGAGGAGAAGTGGAACCTCCCCCCGCTGACACGCCGGGACGCGGCCGCCGCGACGCCGCTCAGCGCCCTGGACCTCGACGGGCCGCCCGCGTTCCTCGACCCTCCGGACCTACCGGACCCCAAGCTGGCCTGGGGAAGCTGGTAATCACCGGCCAGCCCGTCCGCGACCGGTGCCGGTCACCCGTGTGCTCTAAGGCCGTTGACAGCACGCCTCGATTGCGTCAACATCGGTCATAAACAGTCAACATCGTTCAGCTTCGGTTACCCGGCGGCGTAAGCCGGGCGCCGGGTGAGCCAAGCCGGTGCCCGATGCGCGGATTCGGGTGCCGGACGGAGCGGAGCGCGCATGCTGCCCACGCAGCGCAGACAGGCAATACTGACGCAGGTCAGGGAGCAGGCCGCGGTCTCGGCCGAGGACCTTTCCGGCCAGTTCGCCGTGTCCGTCGAGACGATCCGGCGCGATCTGCGCGCCCTGCGTGACGCCGGACTCCTGGAGCGTGTCTACGGCGGCGCCACCCGCCCCTCCGGCCGGTCAAGCGAGGGCAGCTTCGCCGCTAGGAGCACCCGCAATGTCGAGCGCAAGCGCGCGATCGCGGCGATGGCCGCTTCACTGGTGCAACCGGACGAGACGATCGTCATCGACATCGGCACCACCGCGCTGGAGGTGGCACGGGCACTGCCCGGCGGCTTCCGGGGCCGGGTGCTCACCAACTCGGTTCCCGCCGCGCTCGAGCTATCCGGCCGGGATGGTATCGACCTCCTGCTCTGCGGAGGGCAGGTCCGGCGCGGTGACGGCGCCTGCTCCGGCGCGCACGCCGAGGCCTTCTTTGCCGAGTTCTACGCCGACCGCGCGTTTCTTGGCTCCGGCGGCCTGCACCCGGACGCCGGGCTGACCGACTACTACCCCGCCGAGGTCGTCGTCCGGCGCACGATCATCGCGCACACGGCCAGGAACTACGTCCTGGCCGATTCGAGCAAGCTCGGCGTGATCGCCGTGCGCCGGGTCTGCCAGCTCGACCGGGTACACGCCGTCCTCACCGACGACGCCGAGAATGCCGACGCCTTCACCGCACTGGACGCCGCCGGCGTCACGCTGATGCGGGCCGAGGTGAGCGACCAGCGGCTATCTGCCGCCGGATGACAGCACCACTCGCCCCTGGGCGAGCCGCCTGACAAGGAGATGCCGTCGTGGCCACCGTTACCCAGCACGACGACGACGCCCTGCTGCCCAGTTTCGGGTACAAGCAGCAGTTCGTCCGCTCGCTCCGCCACTTCGAGTCGTTCGCGGTGGCGTTCTCATTCATCTCGATCACCACCGGTATCTTCACCACCTACGGCTTCGCCCTCACGACCGGCGGGCCGCGCGCGATCTGGACATGGCTGATCGTCGCCGCGGGCCAGGCGCTTGTCGCGCTGGTGTACGGGTCGCTCGCTGCCCGGGTGCCGCTTTCCGGCTACTCCTACCAGTGGGCGTCGCGGCTTTCCAACGCCGGCGTCGGCTGGTGGCTCGGCTGGATGTCATTCGCGTTCCTGACAATCGTCGCCGTGTCAGTCGACTACGGGCTCGTGCAGGTGGCGTTCCAGCCACTGATCGGCGAGGCGTACACGCCGACCAGCGCGGCTCTGGAGACCATCGTGGTGCTGGCGATCCAGGCCGCGCTCATTATCTGGTCGACCCGCATCACCACGCGGGTCAACAACGCCGCGGTGGCGACCGAGGTCATCGGGGTCGTCGGGCTGACCGTGCTGCTGATCATCGTGGCCGCGGTACGCAGTCAGGGACACTGGTCCAACCTGGGCTCGTCCGGGGTCGTGCCGCACGCCGGGTACTACGGCTGGCTAGGGCCGTTCATGCTGGCCACGCTGCTCGGCGCGTACACGATCGTCGGGTTCGAGGCGTCGAGCAACCTGGCCGAGGAAACGCATGAGCCGCATCGAACGATCCCGCGAGCGATGATCCGCGCCGTGCTGCTGTCCGGCGCCGTGGGCATGGTTTTCCTGATCGCGCTCAGCTACGCGACGAGTTCCGTCAAGGCAGCCAGCGCGAGCAGCGCTCCGGTAGCGTTCATCGTCAACAGCGTGCTCGGCGGCGTGGTGCAGAAGCTGTTCCTGATCTTCGTCTGCGTCTCGATCTTCGCCTGCGGAATGGTGATCATGGTGACGAACGGCCGCCTGATCTGGTCCATGGCCAGGGACCGGCGGTTGCCAGGGCATCAGCTACTGAGCCAGGTGCCCCGGGCCACCGGCGGCCCGACGTGGGCCACGGCGCTCGCCGCGGTCCTCGGGGCGCTGATCACCCTGGTGCTGCGCACGCACACCTCAGCGCTCGTCACGCTGTTCACCGCCTCCACGATCATGCCCGCGCTGCTCTACGCGTCGACCGTGCTGCTCTACGTGTTCGCCGGGCGTCGGCACCAGGGACAGGAGGGACACTTCTCGCTCGGGCGCTGGGAGATCCCGGTCATAGCCGGGGCGCTGATCTGGCTCGCGTACGAGCTGATCATCCTGATCGGCCCTGCCGAGTTCCGCGACGCGCAGTACTACGTGCTCGGCGCGCTGGGCCTGGGCCTGCTGTTCTACGCCGCGCAGTGGCTGCTCGAGCCCAAGGCGATGCGCACCGAGCCCGGCGCGCACGGCGCGGAGCTCCCCTAGCCGGTGCATGTCCTCGCGATCGACCAAGGAACGTCCGCGACCAAGGCCATCCTCGTCGGACCGGGACAGCAGGTGCTCGGGACCGGTGAGGTGCCGGTGCGCGTGCGGGCCGTGGGCTCCGACGGCGTGGAGGCCGACCCGCAGGAGCTGTTCGCGTCGGTGCTCGAGGCCGGCTCGCGGGCGCTGGCGCAGGCCCGGGTCCGGGCCGACGCCGTCGCGCTCGCCAACCAGGGCGAGACCGTGCTGGCCTGGGACCGACGCACCGGCCGCCCGCTGACCCCGGCCATCGTCTGGCAGGACCGGCGCTCGGCCGGGGTCTGCCGGCGGCTGTCCGGGTCGGCTGGCAGGCTGGCCGATATCACCGGGCTGCGGCTTGACCCCTACTTCGCGGCGCCGAAAATGACGTGGGTGCGGGAAACCCTCAGCGCCGGCGGCGTGGTGACCACGACCGACACCTGGCTGCTGGCCAGGCTCGGTGCGGAGTACGTCACCGACGCCGCCACGGCGTCGCGGACGCTGCTGCTGGACCTCGACCGGGCCGAGTGGTCCGGCGAGGCGTGCGCGGCATTCGGACTCGACCCGGCCGAGTTGCCGCGGGTCACCGACTGCGCCGGGGTCGTCGGCGAGACCGCCGCGTTCGGCGCGGCGGTTCCCGTCGCCGGGATAGCCGTGGACCAGCAAGCGGCCCTCCTCGCCGAGCGCTGCTTCACGGCGGGCCAGGCCAAGTGCACGTACGGGACCGGCGCGTTCCTGCTCGCGGCCTCGGGCACCAGGGCGGTGCGCTCCAGCGCCGGCCTGACCGCATCGGTTGCGTGGCGCCTGGCCGGGACGCCCAGCTACTGCCTCGACGGACAGATCTACACGGCCGGTGCCGCCATCCGCTGGCTGGGCGAGATCGGATTGCTGTCGCAGGCCCAGGCGCTGGACGCCGTGGGCGGCGCGGTGCCCGACAGCGGCGGCGTGACCTTCCTCCCGTCGCTGGCCGGGTTGGGCGCGCCGCAGTGGCGCCCGTCCGCCCGCGGCGCGTTTGTCGGACTGAGCCTTGGTACCACCCGCGAGCACCTGGTCCGGGCGGTGATCGACGGACTGGCCGCCTCGGTCGCGCTGCTGGCCCGCTCGGTGGCGGAGGACATCGGCGGACCACTGACCGCGCTGCGGGTCGACGGCGGCCTCACGCAGTCGCGACTGCTGCTGCAGTCCCAGGCGGACCTGCTGCAGCTACCGGTCGAGGTGTGCCACACCCCCGACGCGACGGCCCTGGGAGTGGCGGCGCTGGCCCGGCTGGGCGCCGGGGAGGCAGCCAGCGTGGACGAGGCGGTCGGTCCCGCGCGCGTCCAGTCGGTGGTGGAGCCGGCCATCGGCCCGGACCAGGCGGCGGAGCGCCTGGCCGCCTTCGAGGCGGGGCTGCGGGCGGTCCTGGCGGTGAGCGGGTGACGGCCGGAGGCCAGTTGGCAGCGGCTGCGCTGCCGGCCGACGGGAGCGGACCGGTAGCCGACGTGACAATCGTCGGGGCCGGCGTCGTGGGCACGGCCGTCGCCCGCGAACTCGCGCAGTACCGGCTGAGCGTGATCTTGGTGGATGCGGCCAACGACGTGGGCACCGGGACCACCAAGGCGAACACGGCGATCCTGCATACCGGGTTCGACGCGGACCCCGGCAGCCTGGAGAGCCGCCTGCTGGCACGCGGGAGCACCCTGTTGCGGGATTACGCCGCGCGGGCCTGCATCCCGGTCGAGCGCACCGGCGCGCTCCTGGTGGCCTGGACCGCCGAACAGGAGCGGGAGCTGCCCTCGATCGCCGACAAGGCCGGGCAGAACGGGTACCACGCGATCCGCCCCGTGCCAGCGGCCCGACTCTACGAGCGGGAACCTCACCTCGGCCCGGGCGCCCGGGCAGGGCTCGAGATCCCGGACGAGAGCATCGTCTGCCCGTGGACCACACCGCTCGCCTACGCGACCGAGGCCGTGCGCGCCGGTGCCCGGCTGCTGCTGGACACCCGGGTCACCGGCATGCAGACCTCCGGCGGTGAGCACCGCCTGGCAACCACACGCGGGACGCTGCGCAGCCGCTGGGTGATCAACGCGGCCGGCCTGCAGAGCGACCGGGTGGACGCGATGGCCGGAGGCGATGGCGGGTTCACGATCACGCCCAGGCGCGGGGAGCTGATCGTGTTCGACAAGCTGGCCCGGCCGCTGCTGAGCTCGATCCTGCTGCCGGTGCCGACCGCTCGGAGCAAGGGCGTGCTGGTCGCGCCGACCGTGTACGGCAACGTGCTGCTCGGTCCCACCGCGCAGGACGTCAAGGACCGCGGCGACACCGCCACGACCGCTGACGGCCTGGCGTTCCTGCGGGAGTCCGGCCGCCGGATCGTGCCCGCGCTACTCGATGAGGAGGTCACGGCCACCTACGCGGGCCTGCGCGCCGCGACCGAGCACCGCGACTACCAGATCCGGGTGGACCCGGCGCGCCGCTACGCCTGCGCGGCAGGGATCCGGTCCACCGGGCTGTCCGCGTCGCTCGGGATCGCCGAGCACCTTGTCGACCAACTCGGCGGCGCCGGGCTGGCGCTGCGGCGGCGGGCGGACACCGCAGGCCCTCCTGCCATGCCGTACATCGGCCAGTCGGGCACCCGCCCGTACCAGGACGCGGCCCGGATCGCCACTGACCCGGACTACGGCCGGATCGTGTGCCATTGCGAGCGGGTCACCCGCGGAGAGATCCGCGACGCCCTGGCCAGCACCGTGCCGCCAGCGGACACCGACGGCCTGCGGCGCCGGACCCGGGCACTCAACGGCCGATGCCAGGGCTTCTTCTGTGCCGCGCACGTCGGCGAGCTCATGGCGGCGGGACCTGGGGGCGACGCGTGAACGCCGACGTGCTGGTCGTCGGGGCGGGCCCGGCCGGGCTCGCCGCCGCCATCGAGCTGCGCCGGCTAGGCGCCGGACGGATCCTGGTCGCCGACCGAGAACGGGAGGCGGGCGGCATCCCCCGGCACAGCGCGCACACCGGATACGGCCTGCGCGACCTGCGCCGGGTGATGACCGGCCCGGCCTACGCGCGACATTACGCGCAGGCGGCAGCGCTGGCCGGAGCCGAGATCCGGTCCGGGTCCACCGTGACCGGCTGGGCGCAGGACCGGGTCGCGATCCTGACCAGCCCGGACGGCATCGAGACCATTGCCGCCCGGGCGGTGCTGCTGGCCACGGGGTGCCGCGAACGCCCGCGGACGGCCCGGCTGGTGCCCGGCGACCGGCCGTCCGGCGTGATGACCACCGGCGAGCTGCAGCAAAGGGTCTACCTCGCCGGGCAGCGCCTGCCCGGCCGGGCACTGGTGGTCGGCGCCGAGCACGTGAGCTTCTCCGCCATGGTGACACTGGCCCACGCGGGCGCCGACGTGGTCGCGCTGGTCACCGAGCGGCCGAGGCAGCAGAGCTACGCCGCTTTCGCGCTCGGTGCAGCGCTGCGCTGGCGGGTCCCGGTGTGGACGTCGGCCGCTGTACGCCTGGTGCTGGGCCGCGATCGGCTGACCGCCGTGGACGTGGCCGACCTGCGCACCGGCGCGGTCCGCCGGGTCGCGTGCGACACGCTGGTGTTCACCGGGGACTGGATCCCCGATCACGAGCAGGCCCGGCTCGCGGGGGCCGCCATCGATCCGGGCACCCGCGGGCCCGCCGTGGATACCGCGCTGGCGACGTCCGTCCCGGCCGTCTTCGCCGCGGGCAACCTGGTGCACGCGGCGGAGACGGCCGACGTGGCCGCGCTGGACGGCCTGCACGCCGCCCGGCACATCGCCGCCGCCCTCGCCGGGCCGAGCGAGCGGGGCCGGCCGCGGTCCGGCGAGCGTGCCGGTGCGACGGTTCCGATCACGGTGGCCGCGCCGCTGGCCTGGATCTCGCCGAACGCGATCCGCGACCCGGCACCGCCCCCGCCCCGCGGGCGGTTTCTGCTCCGCTCCGAGGTCTTCCGACGACGCGCGTGGCTCGAAGTGCGCCAGGGTGACCGCCTTCTCGCCCGCGCCAGGGCCCGCCTGATCCCCGGCCGCCCCGTTCACCTCAACGCGGGCTGGCTGGCCGGCGTCCAGGTTTCCGACACCCCGGTGCTCGTGACGGTGGCCGATGACGGTTGAATCAGCCCATGACCGACCGTCCCGCCGCCACGATAGGCCGGGAGCGCCTGGCCAAGCTGATCGAGCGCGAGCGCGGCGCCTACGCCGAGCGTCATCCGCGCTCCCGGGAGGCGTACGCAGCGGCCGGCCGGAATCTGCTCGGCGGCGTGCCGATGACCTGGATGCGGATGTGGCCGGGCGGGTTCCCGCTCTACATGGCGGGCGCGGCCGGGGCACGGCTGACCGACATCGATGGCCACGAATTCATCGACTTCTGCCTGGGCGACACGGGCGCGATGGCCGGGCATTCGCCCGCGGCGGTCCGGGCGGCCGTCGCGCGCCAGTACGGCGAGCTCGGCGGGGCCACCACGATGCTGCCGACCGAGGACGCCGCCTGGGTCGCGGCCGAACTGGCCCGGCGGTTCGGCCCCTCGCACTGGAGCTTCACGCTCACCGCCACCGACGCCAACCGGTGGGCCATCCGGCTGGCGCGCCAGCTCACCGGCCGACCCAAGATCCTGGTGTACTCGTACTGCTACCACGGAAGCGTGGACGAGACGTTCATCGTGGCGGGGCCGGACGGGCCGCACTCGCGGGCTGGCAACATCGGCGCGCCGGTCGATCCGCGCGAGACCACGCGCGTCACCGAGTTCAACGACACCGCGGCGCTGGAACGCGAGCTCGACGCGGGCGACGTGGCCGCCGTGCTGATGGAGCCCGCGCTGACCAACATCGGGATCGTGCTGCCGGAGCCGGGCTACCTCGATGCCGTCCGCGAACTGACCCGGCGGGCGGGCACGTTGCTGATCAACGACGAGACGCACACGTTCAGCGCGGGCCCGGGCGGCTGCACCGGCGCCTGGAACCTGGACCCCGATATCGTCACGGTCGGAAAGTCGATCGCCGGCGGACTCCCGGCCGGCGCCTACGGGCTGTCGGCAGGCCTGGCCCGGCAGATCCTCGACGACCCCACAGCGGACATCGTCGACACCGGCGGGGTCGGCGGAACCCTCGCAGGAAACGCCCTGTCCGTGGCGGCGATGCGCGCGACCCTGGAGCAGGTGCTCACCGCCGCCGCGTTCGAGGCCATGATCGCCCGGGCCGGCCGGTACACCGCCGGGGTCAGGAACATCATCGAGACCCGCGCCCTGCCCTGGAACATCGTCCAGCTCGGGGCGCGCGCGGAGTACAGGTTCTGCCCGCGCGCGCCACGCACGGGAGGCGAGTCGGATGCGGCGGCGGACCCGGAGCTTGACGAGTACCTGCACCTGTACACGGTCAACCGCGGGGTGCTGCTGACCCCGTTCCACAACATGGCGCTGATGTCACCGGACACCACCGACGCCGATGTGGACGCGCACACGGAACTGTTCGCTGCCGCGGCCGACGACCTCCTGCGATAGCCCAGGATCAGTGTGGCTGCGGCGGAAGCGAGGCCACGAGCGGGTGATCCTGACCGATCCTGCCGACCCTGGAGGCACCGCCAGGCGAGCCGAGATTCATGAAGAAGTCGACGTTGACCCCGTAGAAGTCCTTGTACTGGGGCGGGAGGTCATCTTCGTGATAGATCGCCTCGACGGGGCAGACCGGCTCGCAGGCACCGCAGTCGACGCACTCGTCCGGGTGGATGTAGAGCATCCGGTTGCCCTCGTAAATGCAGTCGACGGGACACTCGCCGATGCACGTCTTGTCCAGGAGATCCACGCAATTGGGCGTGATTATATACGTCACTTCGACGCTCCTATTTCTTTTCTCCTCCCGCTCCCCAATGGACCGCACGGTATCAGCCGACCCTGGACGGTTTCCGGCTAAATCGTGATACCCGTCGCAGCAGGTTTCCCCCAAGGGGGTCCGCATTCGCCTGGCCAACGCGTCGGGCTAGCCAGCGAGCCATTCTCGGTATGTGGTCTTGGCGATGACGGCGCCGTCCTTTGCGATCAGGGCGTCGCCGGAGGCGGCGGCGAACAGCCCGGCGCTGTTGTCGGTGACGACGGTCCGGTGGTCGCCCCGGGCGGCCAGGGTGATCCGGCCCAGTTCGTCGAGCGCGAAGACATCGGGGCCGGCGATGTTACGGGTATCCCGCAGCGGGCTGTCGACGCTGACATCGGCCACGGCCTGGGCGACGTCGGCCGAGGCCATGGGCTGGATAAGCGTCGCGGGCAGGCGGACGGTCTTCTCGTCGGCGTTCTCCGCCAGCGCCCGGTCCATGAACTCGAAGAACTGCGTGGCTCGCACGATCGAGTACGGCACCGGCCCCGCCTTGAGAATGTCCTCCTGCAGCACCTTGGCCTGGTAGTAGACAAGGCCAGGCACCAGATCGGCCCCGACGATCGACAGGATGACGACGTGGCCGACGCGCGCCGCGCTCGCCGCCGGCAGCAAGCTGTCCATCGTCTGCTGGAAGAACGCCGGAGAGGCATCGTCGAAGGTCGGCGAGTTCGTCAGGTTGACGACGACGTCGGCTCCCTCCAGCGCCTCGGGCAGGCCCCGGCCGCTGAGCAGGTCCAGGCCGGTCGCCGGCGAATGCGGCACCGCCTCGTGCCCGCTCGCCTTCAGGATCTTGACGACCTGAGATCCGATGAGCCCGGTGCCGCCGATGACAGCGATCTTCATTCCACTCACCCTCCTTTGCGCTCGGATGTGAGATGCCGAGGCATGCGTACGAGGGGCGCAGAACCGACGCTACGCCCCGCTGGCGGGCTTACCGACCGCGCCCCCCGACTCACACAACGTGGCCGTAACCCGGCTGACCAGCCTGGAAGGCCCACGTCCTACGGTTGAATCAACGCCGCAAATGAGGCAGTCAGCGAGGGAGACCTGCCATGACGCAAGCCAGCCTGGAGCAGAACCTGACGGCGGCTCGCCGCGAACACCTGGTTCCCGGCCGGGAGATCCACCTGCGGGAGATGCGCGGCTACCGGTTCTGCGAGGTGGGCCTCGTCACCGGAACCAGCGAGGACAACGCCGTGGCGAACGTCTGGAACACCACCGGTGCGTGCGATCCGACACCCGAGCAAACCGAGGCACTCGACGCCGGCATCATCGCGAGCGAACACGGAGCCCGGCGCGCCTGGGTCGACCCGGTACGACGCTGGATGTTCGACCAGCTCGACGTCTGGGAAGCCGGAGACGACCGGGCCTTCGGCGGCATCGCGGGCACCTGGACGGGTGCGGCGGGCGCGGCGGCGACGCGGGCGGCGGCGGCGGGCAGCTACGATCCGCGCTACGTCTACCGCAACAACACGTTCACCTTCAACGAAGGCAGCGAGGTCTACCTGCTCGAAGCTCCGGACGGTGAGGTGTTCGTCATGCAGTCGTTCACCCGGAACTGGGAACCGGCTCTGAGCGAAGACAACCTCGTCCATCTCGCCGGCCGGCTCGACCTCCCCGGCGGGTGGGCCTTCCGGGCCGAGAGGCTCGGCCACGACCTAGCGGTCTCGTCCGCCCAGCACGACAACCTCGCGCACGTCGTGCAGGACGACCTGCACAACATCTACCAGGGCTCCGACGTGGGGCGGGCATTCAGCCAGCTGACTCCGGAAGACGGTCAGTGGTAGCCGGGCGCGCAATGCCCGGGCGGTAATTCGTACCGTCGGGGCCGGCGATCAGGGGGCAGATATGGATACATCGCACACACGGGTGGGCGGTCTAGGTTCGGCAGGATTCTCGGTCATGCGCTACGGACTGGCCACGACTCTCTTGTGGATCGGGGCACTGAAGTTCAAGGACTACGAGGTCCAGAACGCAGAGGTCCTGGTCACGGCCAGTCCGCTGACCTCGCGGCTGCGCGAGAAGCTGGGCGCGCGCACGCTCGCGCGGCTCATCGGGGTTGCGCAGATCACCTTGGGTTCTTTGATTGCGGCCAAGCCGCTCGCGCCCCAGGCGTCGGCGGCCGGCAGCCTGGGGGCCGCGGGAATGATGGTCGGTACGCTGAGCTTCCTGGCCACGACGCCGGAGGCTTGGCAAGAGGACCGCGGGATGCCGCAGCTGTCCATGCTGGGCGAGAACCTACTGAAGGACAGCGTGCTCCTCGGCGCCGCGCTCCTGACCGCGGCCGACTCGCTCCGATCCGCTCACGTCGGCTGACCGCCCGCCCGGCGCAAGCGCTCGGCGCCCGCGTCCCGCGCGGCCGTGCCCGCGGGCACCACGGGCCTGCCGCGCCCTGCTGGCCTCTGCCCGCATGTCTGCGGCTCGCTCGGCGGCTATGGCCTGCATCAGCATCGTGTGCATCGGGTCCTCCCGGCTCGTGAGCCTCGGTCACTCTCGCGACGATCGGGTCGGCCCGGAAACGACAGCCGCTCGACATCCGATGTGTTCTCGTCACCGCCACGATCTATCGTGTTTCGTGCGAGGGACCTGACCGGCGGAGGAACGCATGACCGCAGCACA
>Ga0335072_10002134_pt1 | contig 31150 bp, 20 predicted proteins | sample Lox_Sample_21_FD_206725 | JGI IMG/M metagenome (GOLD analysis project Ga0335072, IMG submission 206725) | Soil microbial communities from Loxahatchee National Wildlife Refuge, Florida, United States - Lox_Sample_2.1 | ecosystem: Environmental > Terrestrial > Soil > Wetlands | place: USA...
CTCGCCCCCCCTCCGGGGCAGTGGCAGGCTCTCGCCTCGCTCGCCGAATCGATCTACGCCGACGGCTTCGCGGACCCGGCGGGACAGCCCGGCAAGGCACGCCCGGCCGCCGCCCTGCTGCACGTCCTCCGCCCGGACGGCATCCGCTCGATCCGGGTCGCCCGCGGCACCGCCACCACGGGGCGCGGGCCGGTCCCGGCCCCGTTCCCCTCCATCTCGGCAGCCATCGCCTGGCTCCTCGCCTAGCCCCAGGTTTACGCCTTGTACAGCTCAGCACGTCATGACTTCGGCCAGCATGAGACGGCTGAAGGCTGTGACTCGACGCCACGGACGCTGATGACCTGAACCTGGATACACACTTGCCGCCCTTGCGCCACGGTGAGCACGAGGTCCGGCTTTTTCGGCGTGGCAGGCTTCCCGCTGTCCCCGATCACCTGCACGCTGAACGAATCGCCGGGTGCAGAGTTAACGTAGACCCAGCTGAATTCGACCTGCTGGCCGCCGATACTGCGGGGCGTCACCCTCGGCACACCAGGTCCCAGCCCAGCCCCGAGGGGATTCACCCCGCCGGGTTGGGTGCCTGTCGTCGGCGCGGGCGTCGGGTTGCCCGCCGGGTGGCCGAGGTTGAGCAAGGTCGCAGTGGCCACCGCCACCAGCAGCACGCCGCCTCCTGAGAGCAACAGCATGCGGCCTGACTTGCCCCTTCGCTGATGTCTCGCGTCGCCAGCGCGCGTGCCAGCGTGGGTGCCAGCGTAGGTGCCAGCTCCGTCGCCCGGGCCGACGGCACGGGGGCGTGCCAATGTGGCTGCCTCGGGCGCCTCCGGCGGGAAGTGCCGGACCCGGCCGCCGGATCCGGCATCGGCCATCCACGGGTCGAGTTGCCGCGGACCCCGCGCGCGGGTGGGATCGTCGCCCGGGACAGCATCAGGAACAGACCAGGCGGTGGGCAGCACCAGGCTGTGCCTTCCGCCCCTGGCGACACCCCTGGTGTCGATGGCGGGCAGGCCGCGCGCGATGGTCGCGTCGTCGCCAGCGCCGCCCCACAGCGGCGGGTCCGCCTGCCCCCGGGACTGCTGCCTGCCGTGGGTGCCATAGGCATGTGTATCGGCTGATTGCCGGGAGTTGCCGTCCCCCGGATCACTGGCGGGCAAGATGGGCTCGGTGACCGGCAGCCGCAGCTCCTGCTCGACCGACTGTAGCCCTCGGATCAGCTCCATCGCCGTCTGGGGGCGGGCGGCTGGGTCCTTGGCCATGGCCTGCCGCAGAAGCCGCTCGAGACCGTCAGGCACGTCGGCGCGGCCCGTGGACGGCACCGGGTCGGACTTGATCCGGCCCATGAGCGCGAACGGCTCGTTGTCGCCGCCCGGTTGCTCGAACGGTGACCGGCCGGCGAGCACGTGCCAGAGCGTCGCACCGAGCGAGTACACGTCGCAGCGCTGGTCGCCCGTTCCGGTGCCGTACAGGATCTCCGGCGGTGACCATGGCACGGACAACCCCTCGGGCCCGTCCCCGCCCTTGGTCGTGGCGATGCCGAAGTCGGTCAGCGCCGGCTCGCCGTAGGAGTCGGTGAGGATGTTCTGCGGCTTGATATCCCGGTGCAACACCCCGCGGTGGTGACTGGTCTCGACCGCGCTGCCGATCTGGATACCGATGCGCAGCACCTCCGCGACCGACAAGTGCGCCCGGCGGGCCCGGACCAAGAGGTTCGGTCGCGGGTAATACGGCATCACGATGTACGGCCGGCCGTCGTGGGTCACCTTGGCGTCGAAGACCTGGACGATATGCCGGTGAGCCAGGCCCGCGGTGACGTTCGCCTCGGCGGTGAACCGGCGCCGGGCCGCCTCCGACAGCGCGGACTCGTTGAGCACCTTAACCGCTACCTCGCGACGCGGAAGATCCTGCTCATACAGGTACACCTGGGCGTGGCCGCCGGCGCCAAGGTGCCTGATAAAGCGATATCCCGGCAGGTCGGGCGGTGCGCTGTCGTGCGATCGCGGACGGCTCACTCGGGAACCTCGTAGCGGAAGTCGATACCGACGGCCAGCATCACGACGGTACCGGGCTTGATGGGCATCGGCTGGCCTGGGCGGAGCTGCTCGGGCTCGCGGCCGGGCAGCGTGACCAGCGTTCCGTTCGTGGAGTTCAGGTCGGTGACCAGGACGTGCCAGCCGTCAAGCGTCACCCGCAGGTGAGTCCGGGAGATGTCACCGCCCTCGCTCGGCAGCTTGACGACGTGCGGGCGATCCTCCCCGTCCGCGCCAGCGAAGTCGGGCTTCGGATTGCGCCCCATGACCACGTCCCGGTCGAGCGAGATCACGTCGCCGACCGATAGCCGGAGCACGCCGAGCACCGGCCGCGGCACGATCACCGGATCTGGCGGCAGCGTCGCGCCGCACCTGCGGCAGCGTGCCTCGCTCGGCGGGTTAACGTGCCCGGCCGGGCAGATCAGCGCGGGGACCGCCGGGCCGATCTTGTCCGGGGGCGGTGCCGTCCAGGTGGCCGGCCCGGGCAGAGTGCCCCGCTTGACCGTGAATCCGGCCTCGTCGGTCTCATCCGGTGGCGCCAGGCCTGGTCCCCAGGGCATGGCATCGATCAGCCCGCCTGCCGGCGGCCGCGGTGACGACGCCACTGGCGGTGACGACGCCACTGGCGGAAGCGGCGGGAGCGACGCCACCGGCGGGAGCGAGGACTGCGCGCTCATGGTCGTACCCGTCCCCGCGCTCATGCCGTTGAACGCGCCGGATGCGGGCAACGCGGGCGGGCGGGCGCCGTCCGCATCGGGCGCCCTGATCGCCGCGTCCGCGACCGACCGCGACTGCGTGGCGCCCCAGAGGAAGTCGTACTCCTCGGCCACCCCGGGAGGCGGATCGTCGGCCGGGGCGGGAAGCGGACGGCTGGCGGACCAGGATCCGTTGCCCTCGGCGATGCCCGGCGGAGTGGTCACCGTCTCGGGATAGTCGGCGAATTCGGGCTGGTCGGCGGTATGGGGAATGGCGCCCACCGGGGGGACGGGGTCGCTGACGGTCCGCGTGACGGCCGGCGCCGGGTCGTAGGGCACGCCCGCGCGGACCACGGCGTCGGTCAGGTCAATGATCACGCAGCTGGCCAGCAGCACGCCGGCCGTCGCGGGCAGCCGTAGCGCGCCCTCGGCGGGGGGCGCGCCGAGCAAGATACGCCTGACGGCGCCGGGGACCGCGTGCTCACGCCAGGTCAGCAGGCCGCTGCCGTCGATCCGCCTCGCCTCGGCAGGCCCGCCCGCGACGCCACTATGGGCCGGCTCGGTGCCCTGCACCGTAGCGGCGACGGCGCCCCGGCAGAACAGCCGGTGAGCGTCGCTGTCCTCCTGGTAGAGCAGCGCGAATTCCGTCGCGCCCTCGAAACCGGCGCCGAGTAGTCCCGCCAGTACCGCTTCCGGCCGGGCGCGCCGGCCAAGCTGCTGCCAGAGCCAGTGCACCGCCGGAGAGTCTGGTGTCGCGTCAACGAGTACCCAGCAACGGTCGCCCGCCACGGCAGTCAGCGTGCCGGGTGCGTAGCTGACGTCAGCTATCGCCGTCATCAGCACCACCAGGGACCTGGGCGGCAAGCGCCTCACGCGGCATCGTCGTCCCATCCGCACCGTCGTCATCCGACTCGATGTCCACGATGACCGCCGTGATGTTGTCGCGGCCGCCGACGTCGTTGGCCGCCATCACGAGTGCCTCGGCCGCCTGCTGCGGGGAACCGGCGGAGAGCAGCGGCAGGATTTCCTCGTCCGGCAGCTCGCTGGACAGTCCGTCAGAGCACAACAGGAACCGGTCACCGCCGACGGCTGGCAGCAGCCAGCGGTCGGCGAGCAGCACCGGGTCAGTGCCCAGGGCACGGGTGACGATGTTCCTGCGGGGGTGGATGCGGGCCTGTTCACGGGTGATCACTCCGTCGAGCAGGAGTTCCTGCACTTCGGAGTGGTCCACGGTCAGTTGCTCGATCCCGTCGGCGGTCAGCCGGTACACGCGCGAGTCGCCCACGTTGAACACCATCAGGTGATCCTCGCCCGCGGTGCCCAGGCCGACCAGGCCGGTGACCGTGGTGCCCATCGGGTTGGCCGACTCGCGCTCGATGATGACCTGGTTGGCCTCCTCGAGCGCGGCGAGCACCGCCTCGAGGAATAGCGGGTGCAGGGCCGCGCAGCGCGCCAGCACCTGAACGGCGAGCGCGCTCGCGAGATCCCCCGAGCCATGGCCGCCCATCCCGTCGGCAACCGCGAAAATCGGCGGGGCGGTAAGGTAGCTGTCCTCGTTCACCCGCCGCACGCGGCCCGTAGAGGTTGCCGCGCCATGCCTGAACCCGATCACGGCACGCCCTCCCCATCGCGCTTTGCGTCGCAGTATGCCAGAGGATTTATCCGTCTGCGGCGTTTCAGCCGGGGGGCGCATTGAGCCCGATATGTTGAGCCCTGACATAGCCGGTCTCGGGTGGGAGTGGAACAGTCATGATGGCCATGAAAATGCGGTTGGCGGCCGGCGCGCTCGGCGCTCTTGGGCTATTGGCCGCCACGGGATATACCAGCCAGGCCGCCCTGGCTTCGCCGGGAACGCCGTCCACGACGGCGTCGGCCAGCCATCCGTGCGGGACGGCGTCCAAGCCCGGCACCATCAAGCACGTGATCTGGATCTGGCTGGAGAACCACAGCTACAACGCGATCCTCGGCTCGTCCCAGGCCCCGTACTTCAACACGCTGGCCAAGGACTGCGGGCTGGCCACCAACTATCACAACGTCACCCATCCCAGCCTGCCGAACTACATCGCCGCCACCTCCGGTCTCGGGTATTCGTCCATCCAGAAGTTCCTGCCCGACTGCAGCCCGAGCAGCAGCTGCGACACGTCGGCCAAGAGCATCTTCGGTCAGGGCGAGTCGTGGAAGTCCTACGAGGAGTCGATGCCCTCGACCTGCGACCACTCCAACTCCGGCAACTACGCCGTGCGGCACAACCCCGCCGTGTACTACACCACGCTGCACGGCTGTTCCAGCGACGACGTGTCCTATTCCCACCTGGCCTCCGACCTGGCGCACAACCAGCTGCCCGCGTTCTCCTTCGTCACGCCGAACCTGATCGACGACATGCACAACGGGACCGTCGCCGACGGCAACCGCTGGATGTCCCGCAACCTGCCCACGATCCTCAACAGCGCCGAGTACAAGAACGGCTCGACGGTGATCTTCATTACCTTCGACGAGGGTAGCGACGTCGGCAGTTACGCCGACGGCGAGCACTGCGCGACCAACACCTCGGACACGAGCTGCCACCTCCCGACCTTCGTGATCAGCCCGAGCACCAAGGTGGGGGCCAGGTCTGGCACGCTGTTCAACCACTACTCCCTGCTGGCTACTGCCGAGCAGCTTCTCCACCTGTCCAAGCTGGGCCAGGCGGCCAGCGCCGCCACGATGACCAGCGCGTTCAACCTGTAGCGGCGACGTCCCGCCCGGGCCGGCCAGAAGGCCCCGGCGGGGCGTTGTCATGGGAACAGGCCCTCTCCGTCGGCCGCGGCCGCACCTGGCTTACCAACTGGCACATGCACCTCACCCGTCGGCCGTAACCCGAGCCCGCGACATGGTCGATGACGCATCGACCATGCAAGAGCACGCGTCGGTTATTGACACGCAGCTATGGGTTCGTCCCAGCTCCGGTGTAGTACCGCCCGGGAGCGGCAGGCCTGGCCGACCGGGGCCTGGCGGTCCGGGAGCCTGCTGTTTTCCATGATCGCGAAGGATTTCATACGCCGTGGAGTAGCAGATCCTTCGCGATCATGGAATTACCGCTTTGTGTCCGGATTGACGTCTCTGGCCCGGGCAGCCAGGGCGGAAGTGCGGGACTCGCGGGGCCGACCCGGTGCCCGGGGCGCCCGGTTTCCGCGGGCGCCCCGGTGCATACCACAGCCACCAGGGCCGTCTTCCGAACCGGCGTGTTAACGCCGATTTCCACGCAGCGAATTCCACCGTCGCGGCGGCCAGGCGCGCCGCCGATCACCGGTGAGTCTGCGCAGGTCAGCCGACTCGATCGGTGCCATACCTGGCGTTCTCGTTGTCTCGATCCGCTCGCCAGTGCGCCATCCGCTGCCGGGTGACACTCGCGCCAGCAGGATCCAGCGATGCCCGGAATCGGCCATGATCGTGACGTGCATGACTGTTTGCCTTCGCCCAGAGTCACAGCTCATCACCTCAGCGTGCGAGTCACAGCCAGATACGACGTCATATCGACCCCGCAAACCAAGGCCCGCCGCAAGACGAAGGAACGAGGCGCGTCAGTACGGCCAGCGCCACTCGGTGATCTCGGGCGCGTCCGCGCCCTCCTGACGGGTGTAGGCCCGGCACGAGATCCGCTCGTCCACCATCAGCTGCCGCACGTGCCCGGCCGTGGACGCCAGCCCGGGCACCCGGTCGATGACGTCCATGACCAGGTGGAACCGGTCCAGGTCGTTGAGCATGACCATGTCGAACGGCGTGGTGGTCGTGCCCTCCTCCTTGTACCCGCGCACGTGGAAGTTGGAGTGCCCGGTCCGCCGGTAGGTCAGCCGGTGGATCAGCGTCGGGTAGCCGTGATAGGCGAAGATCACCGGCCGGTCCGTGGTGAACAGCGCGTCGAACTCGGGGTCGGACATGCCGTGCGGATGCTCGGACTGCGGCTCCAGCTTCATCAGGTCGACCACGTTCACCACCCGCACCTTCAGGTCAGGAAGGTGCGACCGCAGCAGCGAGACCGCGGCCAGCGTCTCCACGGTGGGGATGTCACCGCAGCACGCCATCACCACGTCCGGTGCGCCGGGGGCGTCGTTGGAGGCCCACTCCCAGATCCCGGCGCCCCGGGTGCAGTGGATGACCGCCTCGTCCATGGTCAGCCACTGCGGGTTCGGCTGCTTGCCGGCCACGATGACGTTGACATAGTGCCGGGACCGCAGGCAATGGTCGGCCGTGGACAGCAGCGTGTTCGTGTCCGGCGGCAGGTAGACCCGCACCACCTCGGCCTTCTTGTTGACCACGTGGTCGATGAACCCGGGGTCCTGGTGCGAGAACCCGTTGTGGTCCTGCCGCCACACCAGCGAGGAGAGCAGGTAGTTCAGCGACGCGATCGGCCGCCGCCAGGGAATGCCCGGGGTGACCTTCAGCCACTTCGCGTGCTGGTTGAACATCGAGTCCACGATGTGGATGAACGCCTCGTAGCAGTTGAACAGCCCGTGCCGGCCGGTCAGCAGGTAGCCCTCCAGCCAGCCCTGGCACATGTGCTCGGACAGCACCTCCATGACCCGGCCGTCCGGGGCCAGGTGGTTGTCCCCGGGCACGATCGAACCCTCGAACACGCGGTTGGTGACCTCGAACACCGCGTCCAGCCGGTTGGACGACGTCTCGTCCGGGCCCATGAGCCGGAAGTTCGACGGGTTGGCCTTGATCACGTCGCGCAGCCAGGCGCCCAGCACCCGGGTGGCCTCGGCCGTGGTCCCTCCCGGCTTGGTCACCTCCACCGCGTACTCCCGGAAATCGGGCAGGATCAGGTCGCGCAGCAGCAGGCCGCCGTTGGCGTGCGGGTTCGCGCTCATCCGCCGCTCACCCAGTGGGGCCAGGGCGGTCAGCTCGGGCACCAGGGCGCCGGTGCCGTCGAACAGCTCCTCCGGGCGGTACGAGCGCATCCACGTCTCGAGCTGGGCCAGGTGCTCGGGGTTGGTCCGGGCCGCGTCGAGCGGGACCTGATGGGCCCGCCAGGTCCCCTCCACCGGCAGCCCGTCCACCGTCTTCGGCCCGGTCCATCCCTTGGGTGTCTTCAGCACGATGACCGGCCAGGCCGGCCGCGACGGGTCCCGCTCGGCACGGGCGCGCCGCTGGATGGCGTGGATCTCCTCGATCACCGCGTCCAGCGTGCCGGCCAGTTGCTGGTGCACCAGCTTGGGGTCATCGCCCTCCACCGTGTGCACCGCGTACCCGTAACCGCGCAGGAGCGACTCCAGCTCGGTGTGCGATATCCGGGCCGGCACCGTGGGGTTGGCGATCTTGTACCCGTTCAGGTGCAGGATGGGCAGCACCGCCCCGTCCCGGGCCGGGTTCAGGAACTTGTTGGAGTGCCAGCTCCCGGCCAGCGGCCCGGTCTCGGACTCTCCGTCGCCGATCACGCAGGCCACGAGCAGGTCGGGGTTGTCGAACGCCGCCCCGTAGGCGTGCACCAGCGAGTACCCCAGCTCGCCGCCCTCGTGAATCGACCCGGGCGTATTCGGCGCCGCGTGCGAGGGGATGCCGCCGGGGAAGGAAAACTGCTTGAACAGCCGGCCCATGCCCGCGGCGTCCTGCGTGATGTGCGGGTACAGCTCGGAGTAGGTGCCCTCGAGGTAGGTGTTCGCCACCATCCCCGGCCCGCCGTGACCGGGCCCGCACACGTAGATGGCGTTCAGGTCCCGGTTCCGGATCACCCGGTTGAGGTGCACGTAGATCATGTTCAGCCCGGGCGTGGTGCCCCAGTGCCCGAGCAGCCGCGGCTTGACGTGCTCCGGCCGCAGCGGCACGGTCAGCAGCGGGTTGTCCAGCAGGTAGATCTGCCCCACCGACAGGTAGTTCGCGGCGCGCCACCATGCGTCGAGCAAGTCGAGTTCGTCGGCGGTGAGGGTCGGTGACCCCGGTTCCGTCACGCTCATGTTCAAGCCCCTTTTTTTTACCGAACGGAGCGCGCTGCTTGTCCCCGTTCCCTGCGTGTCTCCCAGGCTATTTGCCAGGGTTCCAGCCACGAAGGGCGGGCTGGCAGGCTTAACCACCGCGACACCCGGGCGTAACCCTATGGTTCCCGGCGGCCGCGCGGGGCCGGGGCGGTCAGGACGAAGGGACCGTGACCACCGGGCCGTGCGCGTGGTTCAGCACCGCGTGGGTGACCGCGCCGGGACCGTGGTGGGCGTGATGCCGGCCCAGCACGAGCAGGTCGGTCCGGGCGGACAGGCCGACCAGGGTCCGGCCCGGATGACCCTGGACGACGTCGTGGCTGACCGGGACGTCGGGGTACTTGTCACGCCACTCGTCCAGCAGGTTCTCCAGGTACCTGGTCGCCTCCGTTTGCAGGAAATCCCGGCTCGCCGGCGCCAGCACGGTGCCGGCCCGCGAGATGTCCGATCGCGGCGCGTGCCAGGCGTGGACGGCGACCACGCTGGCCTGGCGCACGGCCGCCTCTTCGAACGCGAAGGTGAGCGCGGCCGCGTTGCTCTCCACGTCGCTGATGCCGATGCCGATCTGCCGGCGGGCGGCCGCGATCTCGTCCCGGACCACGACGACCGGGCCGGACGCGTGGGTGGCCGCGTACCGGCTGACCGAGCCGAGGACCATGGCCGTGAACTCGCCGACCCCGCGGGAGCCCACCACCAGCATGAGCGCGCCCGATCCGCTCGCGGTGACCGCCTCCGCGGGCGCCCCGTCCAGATGGTCGGTGTCGATCAGCAGGTCAGGAGCGATCTTGGCCGCCCGGGCGGCCGCGGTGGCCAGGGCCATGTCGCTGTCGCTGCGGATGGCGTCCGACACGGTCTGGTAGTCCGAGTGGCCCTCGCTGGTGACCATCCGGGGGAGCAGGCCCGCGGCCGAGACGATCCGCAGCGGGGCGCCGCGCAGGACGGCTTCCCGGGCGGCCCAGTCCACCGCCCGCAGCGACTCCTCAGAACCATCCGTGGCGGCCACGATGGGCTTAGCTGACATGCTGGTCCTCCTCGCCGGACACCTCACTCCCCACGGACATCATGGTCGGGCCCGGGCCGGGCCGGCAAGGGCGTTCCTGGCCGGGGCCGGCCCGCCAAGCAGAATTCCCCGATCGCGGAACTCCCGGCGTTCGAGAATGTCGATTCCGGAAGCTTATGCGGCGCGGGGAAAAGGACTAAGATCCCGGGTCAGCGGCCCAACGGGCCTGTTGCCGCGGGCTGTGAGTGCCTAGCATCTGTAGTGATCGGTAGTGGCGGTACCGAGACGGCTTTATGACGGTACCGGGGCAGCTAACAGAAGGAGAAGTGAGATGCCTGGAATCCTCGTCGGCATAGACGGTTCCGCCCATTCGCAGCGCGCCCTCGAATGGGCCGCGAAAGAAGCAGGGCTCCGTCACACGTCGCTTACCGTGCTCACCGTGCACCAGGCGGTGAGGGGCTTCTGGGGCGGCACTCTGCATTACGCGGGCGACGAAGAGCTGACCGAGAAGGGGCGGCAGGCGGCTCAGGCCGAAACCGACAAGGTATTGGCCGGTATCGGCGACGCCCGCCCGGCATCGGTCACGGTCAAGGCGGTGCAGGGCATCCCGGCTGAGGAGATCCTCAACGAAGGGGCCGACGCCGACATGATCGTGCTGGGCTCTCGCGGCGGGGGCGGGTTCGCGCGCATGCTACTGGGGTCGGTCAGCTCCAACGTGGCCGAGCACGCGACGGTCCCGGTCATGATCCTGCCCTAGCAGCCGCGCCACCGAAGGCACCGGCCAGTACGACGGCCGCAGCGGGCTCTGCGCCCCTGCGGCCGTCGGCGTGTCAGCACCGATACGGGATAATCCGGATCATGACACCGCGGATTCGCGTCGAGGGCACCCACTACGAGCGCGGCCGCCAGTACGGCACGCAGGCCCGCGCCCAGGTCCACCTGTCGGTGCAGGCCTACCAGCGCGTGTTCGCGCACTACGCGGGGTGGGACTGGCCGGCCGTGCGGCGGGCGGCGGCCACGTTCGAGGCGCCGATCGCCGCCTTCCGCCCGGCCTATCTGGACGAGATGCGCGGCATCGCCGAAGGCGCCGGGCTCGACCTGGCCGACGTGCTGGCCATCAACGTGCGGACCGAGGTGATGTTCGCGGCCAAGGCCCGCCAGGCCCCGCTGGCCGCCCGGTCGCCCGCCGAGTGCAGCGCCTTCGCGGTCGCCCCGGCCCCCCAGGCCCGGACCGCGACCCTGCTCGGCCAGAACTGGGACTGGCTGCTCCACTCGGCCCAGACGCTGATCGTGCTCGAGGCCAGGCAGGACGACGGCCCGGACTTCGTCACCGTGGTGGAAGCGGGCCTGCTGGCCAAGGCCGGCCTGAACGCGGCGGGCCTCGGCCTGGTCACTAACGCCCTGGTCACCGACGCGGACGCCGGCACGCCCGGCCTCCCGTACCACGTGCTGCTGCGTGCGCTGCTGGACTGCGCCACGGTCACCGAAGCGCTCATGGTGCTCCAGGCCGGGCCGCGATCCTCCTCGGCCAACTACCTGATCGCCCACGCCAGCGGTGCCGTGCTCGACGTGGAGGCCGCGCCGGGTGACTTCACCCGCCTGTACCCGCAGTTCCCCGGCCACGGCCTGCTCCTGCACACCAACCACTTCCAGGACCCGCGCCTGCACCCGGTCGACGTGTCGCTGTGGGCCATGCCGAGCAGCGCGGTCCGCCTGCAGCGGCTCCGGGCGGGCGCCGCGGAGGCCGCGACGCTGGACCACTTCCGCGCGCTGCTCGCCGATCACGCCGACTACCCGCACAGCATCTGCTCCCACCCCGATCCGCGCGAGCATCCGCTCGAGCAGGGCGCCACCATTGCCTCCCTCCTCATGGACCTGACCGCCCGCCGCCTGTGGCTCGCGGCCGGAAACCCCTGCCAGACCCCATACCGCGAACTGGACCTCAGCTGGCTGGCCGCGCCCGCCCCGGCCGCGCCCGCCCCGCCCGCCCCGGCCGCGCCCGCCCCGGCCCCGCCGGCCCCCGCTGCGCCGGTCAGCACCGCGGTCTAGCCCGCCGCCGTGACCGGCCCGCCGCAGCCCCGCTCGCTGGCCCGCCCCCGCGCGCTGCGGCCCGGGGACCGGCTGGCGGTGCTCTGCGTCAGCGGCCCGGTGGACCCGGAGCCGCTGGCCGCCGGGCTCGACGCGCTGCGGTTCGCCGGGCTCGACCCGGTCACCTACCCCTCGCTTACCGACCCCGGCACCATGCGCCCCTACCTGGCCGGCGACGACGCCCTGCGCGCCGCGGACCTGCGCGCCGCGCTCACCGACCCCGGCGTCGCCGGGATCCTGTTCGCCCGGGGCGGCTACGGCGCGCAGCGCACCCTGGAGGCCATGGACTGGCACGGCCTGATCGGCCTGCCGACCAAGGTCCTGGCCGGGTACTCCGATGTGACCGCGGTGCTCGAGGCGGTCGCGGTCAGGCTCGGCTGGGCTTCGCTGTTCAGCCCGATGGCCGCTATCCGCGACGGCGCGGCCCACTATTCCTTCGCCTCCCTGCTGCGCACGCTGATGCGCCCGGCCGAGGCCACCGAGATCCGCTACCCGCACGCGGTCACCGTCGTTTCCGGCACCGCCCGCGGCGTCACCGTCGGCGGCACGCTGAGCCTGCTGGTGTCCTCGCTCGGCACTGGCACGTCCCGCCCGGCCCGCGGCGGCATCTTGCTCCTGGAGGACGTCGGCGAGGAGCCCTACCGCATCGACCGGATGCTCACCCAGCTGCGCCGGTCCGGCTACCTCGACGGGGTGGAAGGCATCGTCACCGGCACGTTCGACGGCTGCGGGCCGCCCGAACTGATCCAGGACATCCTCGCCGAACGCCTAGGCCCTCTCGCGGTCCCGATGCTCGCCTGGGCCAACGTGGGCCACGGCGGCTCGTTTCAGACCTTCCCGCTCGGCATCGCCGCCGAACTCGACCCCGATCAGGCCACCCTCCGCCTGCTCGATCCCCCTCTGAGCTGACCGAGCTCAGCCAGCCAAGGATACCGAGGACAGCCCCGCCGCCCGGGCCCGGCGGGCCAGCCCGGCGTGCATGCGCCGCGGCCACAGCGGCCCCCCGTAGATGAACCCGGTGTAGGCCTGTACCAGCGTGGCCCCGGCCGCCATCCGTTCCCACGCGTCGTCCGGGGTCTCGATCCCGCCCGCCGCGATCAGCACCAGCTGGTCCCCGGCCCGTTCCCGCAGCCGGCGCAGCACGGCCAGGGCCGGCCCGCGCAGCGGCGGCCCGGACAGGCCCCCGGTGCCGGCCGCGGCCACCTCGGCCGCGGAACTGGCCAGCCCGTCGCGAGCGACGGTGGTATTGGTCGCGATGATCCCGTCCAGACCCAGTTCGACGGCCAGGTCCGCGACCGCGTCGATATCCGGTCCGGCCAGGTCCGGCGCGATCTTCACCAGCAGCGGCACGCGCCGCCCCCCGACGCCAGCGGCCGTGTCGAGCGCCTCGCGCACCGCGGTCAGCACCGGCTTGAGCCGGTCCGCGGCCTGCAGGTCGCGCAGCCCGGGCGTGTTCGGCGAGCTGACGTTGACCACCACGTAGTCGGCCACGTCCGCCACCGCCCGCGCGCTGGCCGCGTAGTCCGCGGCCGCCTCCGCCTCCGGCACGGCCCGGGTCTTGCCGATGTTGACCCCCACCACCAGCCCGTCCCGCGGCCCCCGGGGCCGCAGCCGGGCGGCCGCGGCCGCGGCCCCGTCGTTGTTGAACCCCATCCGGTTGACCAGCGCCCGGTCCGCCGGCAGCCGGAACATCCGCGGCCTGGGGTTGCCCGGCTGCGCCCGTGCGGTCACCGTGCCGACCTCGACGAACCCGAACCCCAGCGCCGCCAGCCCGCCCGTCGCCCGCGCGTCCTTGTCGAATCCGGCCGCCAGCCCGAGCGGCCCGGGAAACTCCAGCCCCAGCGCCCGCACCCGCAGCACCGGGTCCCGCGGTCCGAGCCACCGCCGCAGCAGCCCGGCCGGCCCGAAGACCCCCCCGGCCCCGGCCACCCGGATCAGCGCGAAGCCCGCCCGGTGCGCCGTCTCGGCTGGCAGCCGACGCAGCACGACCCGGAACAGGAGCCGGTACATGGCCTCACACCCCTCGGCACGAGCCTAGGCGACGAGCTCGGAGGATCCGGTGAAGGCATCCCACAGCGCGGCGTAGGTGCCGTCCGCGGCCAGCAGTTCCTCGTGGCTGCCGATCTCCGCGATCCGGCCCTGGTCCATGACCACGATCCGGTCCGCGCGGGCCGCGGTAGTGAGCCGGTGCGCCACCACGATCGTGGTGCGCGCGGCGGTCAGCTCGCTGATGGCGCGGTTCACCGCCGCCTCGGCAGCCAGGTCGAGCGCCGCGGTCGCCTCGTCCAGGAGCAAGATGGCCGGATCGGCGAGCTGCGCGCGGGCCAGCGCGATGAGCTGCCGCTGGCCGGCCGACAGGTTGCGGCCGCGTTCGGACACCACATGCGCGTAGCCGCCCGGCAGCTGCATGATCATGTCGTGCGCGCCGGTCGCCCGGGCCGCGGCCTCCACCTCGGCGTCGCTGGCGCCCGGCCGGGCGTACGCGACCGAGTCCCGGACCGTCCCCGCGAACAGGTACGACTCCTGCGGCACCACGCCGAGCTGGTGCCGGTAGCCGGCCAGGTCGTAGTCCCGGACGTCGGTCCCGTCGACCAGGACCGCCCCGCTGGTCACGTCGTAGAACCGGGCGATGAGCTTGACCATGGTCGACTTGCCCGCCCCGGTCTGGCCGACCAGGGCCACGGTCTCGCCCGGCTTGATGGCCAGGCTGATCCCGTTCAGCGCGTTATCCTCGCTGCCCGAATAGCTGAAGTCGACGTTGCGCAGCTCGATCCCGCCGCGCAGCCGTCCCGGCGTGACCGGCCGGGCGGCGGGCGGCGTGGAGGTGCCGAGCCGGAGCAGGTCGGTGATCCGGCGCAGCCCCACCATGGCCTGCTGGTAGCCGTCGAAGACCTGGGAGAGCTGCTGGACGGGGGAGAAGACCATGTCGATATAGAGCAGGTAGGCGATGAGCGCGCCCGCGGTGAGCGTCCCGTTGGCCACCTCGCCGGTCGCGATGACCAGCACGATCGCGCCCGCCACGGTGGACAGGGTCTGCACGAACGGGAAGTAGATCGCGATGTTCCGCTGGGCCCGCAGCCGCGAGGTCCAGAAGGCCCGGCTGAGCTTGCTGAACCGCTCCCGGTTCGTGACCTCGCGGCCGAACGCCTGGGTCACCCGCAGCCCGGCCACGTTCTCCGCGAAGTCGGCGTTGACCGCGGCGACCTTCTCCCGCGAGTCGTTGTACGCCTTGGCCGACTTCGTCCTGAACACCAGCGTGGCCGCCACCAGCACCGGGAAGATGCACAGCACGGCCAGGCCGAGCCGCAGGTTGATGATGAGCAGCGCGGCCAGCACGCCGAAGAAGGTGAGCACCGAGCTGACCATGGTGATCAGGCCAGTCTGCAGGAACGTGGACAGCGCATCCACGTCCGTGGTCATCCTGGTCATGATCCGGCCCGACAGCTCGCGTTCGTAGAAGTCCAGGCCGAGGCGCTGCAACTGGGCGAAGAGCTTGACCCGCAGGACGTACAGCAGCCGTTCGCCGTTGCGGCCGACCACCATGGTCTCGGCGATGTTCACCACCCAGTCGGCCAGCACGATGGCCAGCCCGATGAGGGAGACGACCACGATCGCGTGGAAGACCTTGGTCTGGACGCCGTTGTCGATGCCGTTCCTGACCAGGGCGGGCAGCGCCAGCCCGGCCAGCGCGTCCAGGCCGTCCAGGATCAGCCCGATGACCAGCGCGGCGGCGATCGGCTTGAGCAGCCTGCGCAGCGTGAAGTGCCGGTCCGCGGCCCGCGCCTGGGCCAGGTCCACGTCGGGCGTGTCGCTGGCCGGGGGCAGCGCCGCGACCTGGGCCAGCAGCTCGGGTGAGGGCGGCAGGCTCTCGAACGTCCCGGACAGGTGCCCGCGGCCCGCCCCGATCGCGGCCCGGGCACGTCCGGGGGCCTGGCCGTCCAGGAGTTCCTCCACGGTGCGCGTCTGGCGGGCCCTGATCGGCAGCACCTCGGCCTCGGCGTCCTCGCCGGTAATGAGCTGCCGGTACAGCGGGCAGCGTTCGGTCAGTTCCTCGTGTGTGCCGCTGTCGGCGACCCGGCCGCCGTCCAGGACCACGATCCGGTCGGCCAGGTGCAGCGTCGACCTGCGGTGCGCGATGATCAGCGTGGTCCGGCCCCGCATCACCTCGTGCAGCGCGGCGTGGATCTCCGCCTCCAGGCGCGGGTCGATGGCCGAGGTGGCGTCGTCGAGGAGCAGCACCCGGGGATCGATGACCAGGGCCCGGGCCAGCGCCACCCGCTGCCGCTGCCCGCCGGACAGCGTCAGGCCCTGCTCACCGACCACGGTGTCGTAGCCGTTGGGCAGCTTGACGATGAACTCGTGGGCCTGCGCCGCCTGGGCCGCGGCGACGACCTCCTCGTCGGTGGCGTCCGGCCGGCCGTAGGCGATATTGTCCCGCACCGTGGTGGAGAACAGGAAGCTGTCCTCCATGACCAGCCCGATCGCGGCCCGCAGCGAGTCGCGCGTCACGTCCGCGACGTCGTATCCGCCGATCAGGACCGAGCCGGCCTGCGGGTCGTAGAAGCGGGGCACCAGCTGGGCCAGGGTGGACTTGCCGGAGCCGGACGCGCCCACCACGGCGACCGTCTCGCCCGGCTCGACCCGGAAGGAGACGTCGCGCAGCACCGGCTCGGAGGGCACGTAGCCGAACCGGATGCCCTGAAAGCTGAGGCCGGCCGCATCCGCGGGCAGCTCGACCGCGTCTGGCTTGTCGGTGATGACGGGCCGGGAGTCGATGATGTCGAAGACCCGGATGACGCTGGCCCGTGCCTCCTGCCCGAGCGTGATCATGTAGGTGAGCATGCGCACCGGGCCGGTCATCTGGGCCAGGTACGCGGAGAAGGCCAGGAACGTGCCGAGAGTAATGGAGCCGTGAATGGCCAGCCAGCCGCCGAGCGCCAGGACGCCGACCATGCCCAGCGACGGGATGGCGGTCAGTGCGGGGTTGTACCTGGCCGTCAGCCGGATCATCCGCAGCCGGGACGCGAACAGCCTGGTGCTCGCCGCCTCCAGCTGCTCCTGCTCCTGCTCCTCCTGCCCGAAGCCCTTGACCACGCGGACGCCGCCGATGGCCTCGTCGACCAGGCCGACCACCTCGCCGGACTCCTGCTGCGCGTCCCAGCTCGCGGGGAACAGCTTCCGCCGGGACGCGAGCGCGATCATCCACAGCGCCGGCGCCACCAGGACGGTCACGATCGTGAGCACCGGCGAGAGCGCCACCATGATGGCCAGCGACACGACGAACAGCACAATGTTGCCCAGCGTGACCGGCACCATCGACATGATGCCCTGCACCATGTTCAGGTCGGAGATCGACCGGCCGACCAGCTGCCCGGTGCGGATCTCGTCCTGGCGCGCGCCGTCCAGCCGGGACAGCGATCCGAATAGTTCGGTCCGCAGGTCATACTGCACGTCAAGGGACAGCCGGCCGCCGTGATACCGGCGCAGGTAGATGCCGAGATAGTTCACCGCGGCTGCCACCAGCAGCAGGCCGGCCAGCGGCCAGATCGACTCCCGGTGCGTCACGATGACGTCGTCGATGATCCGCCGCTGCACCAGCGGGATCGCGGCCGTGGCCACCGTGGCCACCAGCGCGCCGCCCAGCGCGAGGATCACACTGCGCTGGTACCGCCAGCTGTAGACGGCCAGCCGCCGCAGCCATCCGTGTTCCGATGCTGCCGGGCCCGTCGTGCTCTCTGTCCTCGCTGACAGCGTTTTCGACAGTGCCACCGCCCCACCTCGTCAAGCTGATCGACCCCGTAAGCAAGCCAACAATCCTGGCCGTTCTTTCATTTCCCTAGCTAACCATCTCGGCGGGTTCCGTCGCCGGACGGTGAAAGCCCGCTAGCCGGGGAAGACGGTTTCCGACTGGTAGACCGGCGCGCCGTCCAAGACGGTGGCCAGGATCCGGATGTCGGTGATCCGCTCCGGCTCGGTACGCAGCGGGCTGCGGTCCAGGACCACGAAGTCCGCGAGCTTGCCCGGCTCGAGCGAGCCGATCTCGTCCTCGCGGTGCATGGCGAACGCGGCCTGCGTGGTGTACAGGTCCAGCGCGTCGCGGGCGGCCAGCCGCTCGGCGGGCCCGAGCACCAGGCCCTCGCCGGTCCGGCGCAGGATCGCGTCCCGGATGCCGAGCAGCGGATCGGCGGTGATGACCGGGGCGTCGGATGACCCGGCCACGGTGATGCCCGCCCGCCGCCACGACCCGAACGCGTACAGGTCGTCGCGCCGGTCGCCGAACGCCGCGGCGAACCCGTCGCCCAGCGTCGACATGAACCCGGGCTGGCTGGCCACCGCGATGCCCAGCGCCGCGGCCCGGCCGGCCAGCGGCGGGTACATCGCGCCGCCGTGCTCGATCCGGTGCCGCCGCGGATTGCCCGCGGGGCCGGCCAGGACGGCGGCGTACGCGTCAAGCACGGTCTCGATGGCCCGGTCGCCCTGGGCGTGGATGCAGACCTGGAAGCCACGGGCGTCGAAGTCACGCACCATCTCGGACAGCACGTCCGGCTCGAAGTACATGATGCCCGAGCCGTAAGGCGGGACCGGGTAGCTGCCGTGGATGGCCGCGGTCCGGCTGCTCATCCCGCCGTCGGCCCAGATCTTCACCGCCTCGGCCGCCAGCCGGCCGGAGTGGCGGCCCCGCAGGCCCGCGCCGAGCAGCCAGTCCACCTGGTCGTGCACGACCAGCCCGTAGATCCGCTGGCTGAGCTGGCCGTTCGCATCCGCCTCGGCGAACGCGCCGAAGCTGTCCCGGCGCATGTCGGCCTCGCAGGCCGCGGTCAATCCGAACGCGGCCAGCCGCTGCCCCGCCGCCCGCACCACCTCGGCGCGCTGGGCCGCGCCCATCCGGGCCAGGTCGTGCCGCAGGTTGCGCTCGAACAACGCGAACATCGGGCCCTCGAACACCACTCCGTCCAGCCGTCCCTCGGCGTCGCGGCCGAACGCGCCGCCGGGCGGATCCGGCTGCCCGTCGGCCAGCCCGGCCTCCCGCAGCGCGATGCTGTTCAGCACGCAGGCGTGCAATGACGTGTGGTACACCACCGCCGGGCGGTCCGGAACGGCCTGGTCCAGGTCCGCGCGAGTCGGGTGCCGTCCCTCACGGAGCTTGTACTCCACGTAGCCGCCGCCGGTCACCCAGGAGCCCTCGGGCGTGCGGCCGGCGGCTTCGGCCAGCCGGGCCTGGATCGCCGGGATGTCCGGGGCTGACGGCTGGCTGCAGTCGGCGGCGGCCGCCAGGTAGCCGACATCGCACACGTGGCAGTGCGCGTCGATCAGCCCCGGGATGACGGTGGCCCCGTCCAGCCGCGCCACCCGGGTGCCCGGTGCCGCCGCCGCCCGGACCGCCTCGGCCGGGCCCACGGCGGCGATCCGCCCGTCCCGGACCAGCATGCCCTCCACCGGCCCGGCGCCCGCCGCCATGGTGACGAACTCGGCATCCTCGACGATCAGCTCCATCGGCCTGCCCTCCGGAACCAACGCTATACGCTGCCCCCATGGCGGCAAGATCACGCCGGGCGCGGATCGGCGACGTGCACGACCTGGCCCTGGGCATGCCCCACGTCACGGTCCTCCACGGGCCGCACGACAATCCCATCTACCAGGTCGGCGGCAAGTCCTTCGTGTTCTTCCGCACCCCCCGCCCGGATGCCGTCGACCCGGGCACGGGGGAGCGGTACCCGGACGTGATCATGTTCTGGGTCACGTCCGAAGCCGACAAGCTGGCCCTGGTCCAGGACCAGGCCTCGCCGTTCTTCACCACGCCGCACTTCGACGGCCACCCGTCGGTCCTGGTCCGCGCCAGCCGCCTCGACGAGCTCACCGTCACCGAACTGGCCGAGGTCATCCAGGACGCCTGGCTGGCCCGGGCCTCACCCACCCGCGCCGCGGCCTGGCTCCGCGCCAGAACCTAGCAACGCTGAGGGCTGGAAGGGCACCCGGGCAGTACGCGGCGAGTGCCTCATCCAGCCGTCGGGGCCCTTCGGCGCCGGCCGGTGCCTCAGCTAGCCTCGGGCCCCTTCGGCGCCGGGCTGGCCTGGGCGGCAGCCGGCTTGGCCACCGTCTGGGCGGCAGCCGGCTTGGCCACCGTCCGGGCGGGCGTGCTCTTCCGCGCGGAACTGCCCGTCGCGCTCCTGCGGGTGCTCGCCGCGGGCGTGCTCTTGCTCGCCGCGGGCGTGCTCTTGGTCGCCGCGCCAGCGGTCGTCCGCTTGGCCGCCGTCGTCCGCGGCGCCGGCCGGGCAGGCGTGCTCTGGGTCACCGGCTCGGCCGTGGCCACCGCGTCCTGCCACGCGCTCCGGCTGGGGATCTCGGGCTCGCTCTTCGCCGAGCTCTCGTCGCGGCCGGGGATGAGCGGCGTCATCGCCTTCAGCAGGTCCTCGGTGAACTTCCGCTGGCTGGCCAGCAGTTGCTCGGCGGTGTGGTAGGCGCTGGCCACGGCCTCTTCCGGCGTGGGCAGCTTGTCCGCGAACGGCAGGGTGACGGACGGCAGCCGGGGCAGCTTGTCGGTCAGCGGCGCGTAAACGGACGTCAGCTTGGGGGTGGTGGTCCGGACCGTCTCCAGCCAGCTCTTGATGGCCGCGATCATGGCCTCCTGGCTCTTACGAGTGGCCGCCAGGACTTCGTCCTGCGTCGGGATACTAGCCATTGTCATGCTCTCCTCATCATGCTTGATATTGCAAACTATATCAAGCATGATTGGGATGTCAAGCAGGTTGCTCGCCGCACACAGCGCCCGTCGCGCATCCTGGTTTCCGTGTCGATGTGACGTTGTAGCTGCTGTAGCCGTCAGGTTGCTGCTCCCGTGCTGTCGGGTTCACCACCGGTGAGGGGCGGGCCGGGCTGGTGGGGCTGGTGTGGACGGTGTGAGCCCCGGACGGGCGGCCGGGTGTCGTGGGTTTGGGGCATGTGTGCCACAACCCCCCGTCTATCGGGGCATGTGTGCCACAAGCCCCGTATGACCGCGGCGGGCGGGCCCGCGGCGGCGGTGGGTCAGACCGCGAACGTGGCCTCGCAGCGCGGGAACTCAGCCGTACTGGTCCCGCGACGTCTGCGGGCGCGGCGGGGTCGGCTCGTAACTGCTGATCCGGCGGCGCCGCACCGTCCGCCCGGCCACCCCGTTGAGTAGGGTGCCGATGGCGATGCCCAGCACCAGGTTGACCACCGCGGTGGCCGCCTTCTGCTCCAGCGGAGCCGAAGTGCTGAACGGGTACACCACCGCGACCAGCGTGGCCAGCCCGATGATCCAGCCGAAGAACACCTGCGGCCGCGGCGTGGTCAGCAGCAGCAGGTGCATGATCGCCGTGGCGACCAGCGCGGCCCCGGCCGCCGAGAGCACGTACATCCCGGTGGACACGTTGCCCCACGCACCGTCCTGGCGCGGGGCCAGGATCGGGATGGTGAACAGCCACCGGGCGATCAGGACGCCGGCCAGCGCGATCAGCGCCGCGACGACCGCCGTCGCCACGCCGCCGGCCCACAGCGGTCCCGGGTCGACCCAGCGCCTGGGACTCGAGGGTTCCGGAGGTGGTTCTCCCGCTCTTCGCATCGGAGCTGTCATCGGCGCGCCTTAGCTAGACCCGAGGATCTCAGCTGAGATCCGACCCCTGACGACTGAGACCTAACCGCTTACGGCGCTCCGAAACACCCCGCCGGGCACAATCGTCCAGCGACGTCGCTTCCTAACTCACCGTGACCGCGGCCGAGGGATAGCCGCTGGCCCCGTTGGGTTCCGGCTGTTCCTGGACGGCGGTCTGGGTGTAGCCGGTCTTGTCGGTGGCCCGGGCCTCGATCACGTGGTTCCCGCTGGTGGCGTCCCATTCCCAGACCCACTGCCGCCAGGTGTCGAGATCGGGGACGGCGGCCAGCCGGGCCTGGTTCCACGGACCCTGGTCCACCCGGACCTCCACGGCCTCGATGCCCTTGTGCTGGGCCCAGGCCACGCCGGCCACCGCCGTCCGCCCCGGCTGGATCTCCCCGGCGCCGTTCGGCACGTCGATGCGGGATTCGGTCTTGATCGGCGCCTGCTGCGCCCAGCCCTGCGGGACCCAGTAGGCGTAGTTCCCGGCGAACGTGGTGACGTTGATGTCCGTCACCCACTTGGTCGCCGACACGTACCCGTACAGGCCGGGAATCACCATGCGTACCGGGAAGCCGTGTGCGACCGGCAGCGGCTGGCCGTTCATCGCCACCGCGAGCAGGGCGTCCTGGTCGTCCATCACGGCCTGGACCGGGGCCCCGCAGGTGAATCCGTCCACCGACGTGCAGAACAGCTGGTCCGCCCCGGCCTTGATCCCGGCCTCGCGCAGCAGGCTGGCCAGGCTGGCGCCCAGCCACAGAGCGTTGCCGATGTACGGGCCGCCGACCGGGTTGGACACGCAGCACAAGGTGACGTAGTCCTCGATCAGCGGGCGCCGCAGCAGCTCGTCGAACGTGAGCGTGATCTCGCGGCTGACCATGCCGTGGATGCGTAGCTGCCAGCTCGACGGGTCGACCTCGGGCAAGACGATGGCCGTGTCCACCCGGTAGAAGTTGTTGTTGGGCGTGATGAACGACGACAGCCCGGGGATGTTCAGGTTGACGCCCGGCGGGAGAGCCGCAGCGGTCACGGACGGCTTGGGGATCTTCAGCGCGTTCCGGGCGGTCGTCACGCTGCTGCGCTCGGCCAGCGCCCGCCCCGCCAGCCCCGCGACGGCCGCGACCCCCGCGGTGGCCACGCTGGCGGTCAGGAAGCGCCGCCGCGCCGGCCCCATCCCCGCCGAGGGACCCGGGCTACCCGCCAGCCAGTCACGCCCCTGGCCAGCCGACGGCCTGATCACCGCGCCCGCGCCGCCCGGCCGCCCCATGCCGGGCGACAGGTCCGGGACCGCGGGCAGGTCCGGGACCGCAGGCACGTCACGGGCCGCGGGCAGGTCCGGGGCCGAAACCGAACCAACCCCGGTTTTCGCCGCCGCCTCCGTGCCACCCTGCTCACCAGGCCCGGGCATCGACTCCTGGGGCCACACATCCGCCCACGCCGGCGGCCCGGCCGCCGCATCCGGCCCGGCCGCTGCCCCCGAACGGGCCCCGGCCGCGGCCGGCCCGGCCCGTTCGATCAGCAGCCGCAGCACGATGGCGGCCGCCGCGGTGGCGGCCAGTGTCGGCAGCAGACTGGACACGGTCGCGTTCGGCCGGGTCGCGGCGGCGGTCAGCCCGATGGCCGCGAACACCACCAGGCCGATCATGCCGTAGGCCAGCCGCCGCGTGGCGGCCACGCCGATCAGGGCCGCGAAGATCCCGAGCACGATGAGGATGCCGGTCACCAGGGCTACCTTGTCGTCAGAGCCGAACTCGCTGATCGCGAAGTTCTTCAGCCACGACGGCGTGTGGTCGATCTGCAGCTGCCCGACCGCCACCACCGGCGACCCGTTCGCGCCGGTCAGGCCCGCCACCAGCTGTCCCACCCCGAGTGCGGTGGCCGCCGCCAGCACGCCCGCGATCGCGCCGAGTCCGGCCCGGCGCCTGGCCCATGGGTCCCTCGGACCCCGCCCGCTCCCCTTCGTCTCCATATCCCTTATTCGGTGCCGTCGCGATGAGGGTTTGCCGGTCCGGGGTACCGCCGGAGGCGCCGGATTACCGCCGGAGAGAACCAGCGCACGCTAGGGAGGACCAGCCCGGCGCATTGCTCTGGCCAGCCCGGCCAGCGGCACGGAGATCTCCATCTCGAACGGTTGGCCCGCGGTCAGCCTGGCCGTGTCGGCTCCTAGGCTCAGCAGCTCCGCCGGGGCGCTGGACTCCAGGTAGGCAGTGATGGCCACCCCGAACGCCTCCTCGAGCAGGCCAGGCTCGGAGATCACCAGGCTCAGCAGCTGCAGCGCGTTGGCCACGTCTACCAGGCGGCCTTGTTCGAGCTGTGCGGTATTGAGTTCGTCCGCCCCGGTGAGGAAGTAGACGTCGATCAGCTCGCCGGCGGCCGTGACCCATTCTCCCCGCAGGCAGCAGCCGGCCGCGCGGGAGAACGTAGCCGGAAGCGCGTGGGCGATCCTCACCGTGGTGAACAGCCGCTCGGCCAGGGTCTCGGCCGACGCGCCCGACGGCAGCCTGGGCCGCACGCCGAGCGGCATGCCGGGGGTGACCAGCGCCTCCAGCCGGGCCGGTTCGGCATACTCGGGCGGGATCGCACCCAGCGACTCGATCTCCACCCCGGCCTGCTCCAGGGTCTCGGTGAGGTAGGCCTGTACCGGAACGGGGAACGGCAGCTCATCCCGGCCCGTGACCTCGCCTGCGGAGGCCAGTTGCGCCATGACCGCGACGAGCCGCTTGGCTCGCTGCGCGGACATCAGCCAGGAGGCCAGCAGCTTACCGTTGATCTCCTTGATGATGTCGGCCCCGAACAACCGGTCGAGCTGCGGCTGATAGCTCAGCCGCGGCCCGGGGCCAGGCTCCTGCGGTGCGAGATAGCGACGCAGCATCGCCGCGTCCGACGTCGGCGCTGCCACGAGGACGGCCAGGTCGTCGCAGATCGACTCGGTGACCAGATGCGGCACGAGATCGCCTGACTGCACCTTCGCCAGCTCGCTCAGCGCGAGCCGCTCCTCGTGGACGTCGACGATGCCCGCCGGGTCCGCCGCCAGGTCATAGACGAACAGCTGCATCCAGGCATCCCCGACCCGGCTCGTGAGCGTGGCTGACCAGACTTCTGAGCGCTCTCGCCGGTAGGTGGGGCTGAGCGTCGGGATGACCTCGCCGAGACCCGCCTGATCGAGGCAGGCCTGGAGCCGGGCGCGGAGGGCCGGTTCATCCACCGGGGACACCGCCTATCGCCGTGTAAGGCGCCCAATGGTGCGGGTGGGCGTAGCGGTCGGACCGCAGCAGGGCCAGCTGCGCGGCGCGCAGGCAGGCTGCGGGATCGTGTCGGTTTGCGACGTACTCCTGGTAGAAGCGGGTCATCAGCTCGGCGGTGGAGACATCAGGAACTTCCCACAGCGTGGCCAGGACGCAGGCCGCCCCGGACCCGAGGAACGGTCGCACCAGGCCCAGGATCTCGTCGCCGGGAAGTCGCTCGTGGCGGGCGGTCTCGCAGGCGCTGAACACCACCAGGCGCGGGCGGACCCGCAGGTCGAGTAGCTCATAGCCGTAGACCGGCCCGTCCGCCAGATACAGCCGCGACAGCAGGGCATCGTCCGGATCGAACTGCCCGTGGCAGGCGAGGTGCAGGACATCTACCTCGCCATCGAGGCCGAGCAGGGCCTGGCGGTTCGCGCGCCGGCTGTCGTAGCGATCGGTGTCGGGCAAGGCCCCGGTCATCGCGTCCAGTTCGCTGGCCACGCTGACCAGCGGGCCGAGCGGCAGGTAGCTGAGAAGTTCCAGGCCGAACGCGACCGACCGCACCTCAGCGGGGGGTTCAGCCAGCCGCCCGCTGGCCTGCCAGGCGACGGCCGCGCTGGGTGCGTAACTCACCACCAGCCGCTCGATCAGGTAGGGGCCGCGCCGGGGCCTCAGGGCATGGAAGGGCACCGCATGCAGGACACCGTGCGGGATGATCAGCAGCCGCGACGGGCCGTCCAGGAGCTCTTCCAGCGGAGCCAGCAGGCGCGCGTACAGCTCCACGAGGCTGTGCGGGGTGGAGCGCAGCTCCTGCTCGACCGCGCCCGCGTCGAGCAGCGCCTGAATCTCCGCGGGGGTGGTATCAAGCGTGATCGGCGTCTGCCCGCCCGCCCCGACCGGCATCACCACGATGCGGCTGGGCTCGCAGAAGTAGTGCAGGACGAGTGTGCCGGCGCCGGCCAGCTGGCGGACCTGCTCGGGCGTTGCGCCCGCGTGCGGGATGGCCGGCGGCCGTCGGCGCCGACGATAGACGGCGGCCAGCCGACGCTTGGCGTCCTCGAGATCGTCGCTGTCCGGCGGGCGGCCCGGTTCGGCAAGCCGTCGGCCCAGGGCCCGGACGATACGGCCACGCAGGGCCCGCGCCTCGTCCAATTCGCCAAGTTCGAGGTCCGAGGTAACGACCGGTGCGGTAGTGAGCCGGTCGAGCAGGACCCGCGCCTTGGCCCGCTCGAGTACGCGCAATGCCGCGTCACCGTCGCGGCGGGCTACTGCCACCTCGAGCAGGTCCCCGTACACCGAGTCCTGCTCCAGCAAGGCTCCGAGCTGCAGTTCCTCATCCCGCAGCCTGGCTCGCAGGCCTTCCAGCACATCGGCCGCGCCCTCCAGGTCAGCCTGCCGGATGTCCTCGTGCGCCCCCGTCTGGGCCAGCCACCGCGCCCGGGCCAGCCGGGCGGCGAACAAGGTGGCGTGCTCGTTGCGCCGCGCGGCCCCGGTAATGGCGTGCTCAAAGGCCGGATTCGCGTCGTCGGCGAGGGCCGCCTGGGCGCGCGCGATCCGCAGATACAGCTCGGCAGCCACACCCCGCGCCTGCCGGGAAGCGCGTGCTTGCCCGACGATCAAGGGCCGCTTCCAGTCCTCGACCGCCTCGCCGTACCAGTGGTCGGTCCAGCCCTCGAGCAGGGTCGGCTCGAGCAGGGCGTCCAGGGCCTGCTGGTAGTGCTCGAGCGCGGCCCGGGCGTCGTTCTTGGCCCAGGCCAGATCACCACGGGCCCGGGCCAGTGCCGGCGCAAGCTCTGTCGAGGCGGCCGCCTCGAGCTGGGCCAGGTCTTCGGCCAGGCCCGTTCGCTCCGGTGCCTGGAGCAAGTCGCACTCCAGCCACGCCAGCCGTGCGCGCACGTCCAGGATGGGGTCGGCCGACCCTGCGGATGGCGCCGCCGGGGCGCGGTGGAGCATGACCTCCGCCTTCGCCCGCAGGGCCCGCGGCAGCTCACGGCGCGCGCCGGCCGCGGCGGGCGTCAGCGCGTCGAGGACGTCCAGGGCCTCGGGCAGCCGGCCCTCATCGATCAGCAGGCCCGCGATGCGAGCGGTCAGCTCCGCGCGCTGCGCGGCGTCTCCGTCGCGCCACCAGCGGTGCGCCCGGTAGCTGGCCAGCGCCTCGTCGACGCGTCCGCACCGCTGCAGCGCCCGGGCCTGGAAGAAGTGCCCAAGTTCAACTTCTTCAAGCCGGCCGGCCGGCGACTCGGGCGCGGGGCCCAGCCTGCCTAGCACCCCGAGGGCGTCGCTCAGGACCTCGTGGCCGCGTTCGGTGTCGCCCGCCGCGACCAGCACGCATCCTAGGAGCACCCCGGCCATCGACCGGAGATCCTCGCGGCCGGCGCGATCGAGCACGCGGCCTACCCGGGCCAGGAAGACCGCCGACTCAGCATGAGCCGGAACATCGAGTAGCTCGCGGCCCAGCTCGAATAGCAACAGGGCGGTGCGCGGAATGGGTCGTACCATCGCCGAGAGCTCCGCACGCCATTCGGACATCACGTCGAGCGCATCGGCTTGCGTGTCCAGGACATCCAGCGCCGCTTCGGCTTGACGCAGCGCATCGACGTGCGCGCCCCGAGCCAACAGCCCCCGTGCCAGGGCGATCCTCTGGTCGGCCGCCCGCAGCGTGTCGCCGTGAGCGGCGAGCGCCAAAGCCGCCCGGTCCATCATGGCGATGGCCTCGTCCTGTTCGCCCGTGAACAGGATGAACTGCGCCGCCAGCGCCTCCCGGCGGGCACCGGCCACGGCGTGCTCCTGGCCGGCGCCGGCCGCGTCGGCCACCAGGGCGGCGATGGCCAGAGCGAGCCCCATCGCGGACGGCGCGGCCACGTCCTCCAGCCGGTCGGCCAGCTCGATCATGCCGCGTGCCACCTGATCGCCGTCGGCGGCCCGATCCACCGCGGCCCGCAGCTCGGCCTCGTCCCGCGCGGCGCCGACCTGATCGATCAGCTCGATGCGCTGCCCGCTCATGACGCCTGGCCCTCGCGCCGGGCCCGAAGGTCGCCCTCCAGCTGGCGTCGGGCGCCCGCGTACCGCTGATTGCCGGGTTCGAGCTGTACCGCCTTGTTCAGCGCCCGTGCCGCCTGACCGAACTGGTAGCTGCTGTCGCCGTCGGCAGTTCGCGCGAGGAGGACGCCAAGCTGGTAGTGCGCCTCGGCGAGATTGGCATCGAGTCCCGTGGCGTGTTCCAGTGCCCCGATGGCCAGTTCTTTAGCGCCGGCTTCGGCCAGCCCGAGGGCGTACTCCAGCCAGGCGGTGGCCGAGCCCATCTGGACGATCAGGTCCAGCGAACGCTGAAGCCCCGCGGCGGGGCGCCGCCGTTCCGGTGCCAGCATGAGCGCCTCCCCGAACGCCGCTACCGCGTGCCCGAGCAGGCGCGCCTCGCGCTCTCCCAGCAGTTCGCCCGACAACGTCGGGTTCGACACGCCCGATTCAAATGCCATTTCGTGGCACTGCTCTCCGAGCATGGTCAGCGCCCCCGCGCGCCGGTCCGGGTCCATCGCGATCAAGCGCTGGAACTCCTCGTAAGCCTCCTGGAAGACCGACCACGCGCCATCCCAGTCCTCCCCGAGGTGGCTGCGGGCGGCAATCGACAGGGCCTCGCACAACTCCTGCTGCACGACCCAGCTGTCCGGATCCAGGAGTGCGGCCTGCCGGAGTTCGCGGGCGGCGCCGTCGTGCCGTCCCGCCATGGCGTACAGGCGCCCGAGTGCCATCCGGGGCACCGGATCGAACGGATCGTCGGCGACGGCTTGCTCGTAGCGGCGCCGGGGCGTTTCGAGGTCGCCGATCGCCCGCCAGGAGTTCAGGGCGTTGTGGTGAATGCTCGGCCAGCGCGGGTTCAGCGCCAGGGCGCGCTCATAGGCCTCGAGTGAGGCGTCATAGTCGCCGGCCTCGTTCAGCACGAGGCCGAGTTCGAAGTGTCCGACGAAACTGCCCGGATGGGCGTTCGCGAAGGCATCGGCCCTGGCCCGGGCCTGGCCCAGTTCACGCACGGCGACCAGTTCCTCGACCTCGGCGACGAGGGCCCGGTCCTCGTCGGTGAGGTCGAGGGCGGCCGGGACGGTAAGCCGGACCGGCGGGGCGGAAGCACCCGATGGCCGCGGGACGGCGGACTCCGGCGGCTCGTTGAGCAGGAGGTCCAGCGCCAGCGCCTGACGCCAATGGCCCAGGTAGGCATGCAAGTCGCGCAGCCGTGCCATGACGTCGTCGAGCTCGCTCGGATCGCCGAGTTCCTCGGCGAGGTGCATGGCTTCCTCGAGAGAGGCCAGCGCTTCCTCCCATTGCTCTTGCGCCACGCACGCTGCGGCGAGGTGGCCGAGATCGACGATCGCCGAGCGAGGGTTGCCGGCCCGCCGCGAATGGTCGAGGGCTTGCCGGTGCAGCGCCGCGCTGGCCTCGGCGTCGCCCTCGTCCAAGGCGATCAATCCGAGGTTGCCCAGCCAGTCGCTCTGGGCCTGCTCGGCACCTGCGGCCCGGGCTGCCTGCAGCGCCGCCTCGTAGGCGGTCCGCGCCGATCCCAGCTGGCCGAGTCGCATCCGCGCGTTACCCAGGTCCCCGAGCGACTTGGAGAGGCATTCCGGGTCGCCGAGTTCTCGGGCCAGCGGCTCGGCCTGTTCGGCTACCAGCGTGAGGGCACCGAAGGCATCGCCGAGCTCGAGCTGGCAGGCGGCCGCGTTGGTCACCAGATCCCATTTCATCCGCGGGTCCGAGACGGCGTGTTCGGCGCCGGCCAGGAACACGGGCCGGGCTTCGGCATAACGGCCCTGGTCATAGCGTGCCCGGGCGAGCAGATTGCAGGCTTCGACGAGCCGGCTGGCCGGCGGGTCGTCACCGAGCCCGCGCATGGCCTCCTCGGCCGCCGCCTCCGCCGCCGCAGGCTCACCCGCTCGCAGCGCTGCCGTGGCGAATTCGAGCTGAAGGTCCACGGTCAGCGTCGAGTCGGCCCGCTCGGCGATCGGGACCGCGACGCCAGCGAGCGCGACCGCCACGGGTGGCTCGGCTCCCATCGCGAGTGCTCGGACCCGGCTGAGCAGGCGGGCGAACAGCGCGTCGTCGAGCGCCGGCGTCAGGAGCGGGTCGTCGAGCAGTTCCTCGAGCAACGCCAGCCCGCGCCGATCGCCCCCTCTCGACGTCCTCGCGGCGTCCGAGATGATCTCTCCCAGCAGCGTGTGACGGACATCACCCCAGCCGAACGGGTCGAGGAGGTCAGCGGGCACCCTAGCGCTCCGCCGTCGCGAGCGGGAAGCTGCGGGCAAGCACGGCGTCGGCGCTTCGCCGGGTCAGCAGGGGCAGCGTGAACGGTGCCGACTTGAGCTGCACCTCAGCTGACAGCGAGACCGCCGCCGTGGTCTCCTGGTCCAGCGGCATGGCGACCACCAGGGCGAGGAAGATGTCGCCCACGACTTCGGGAGTGACCTCGGTTCGCGCGAGATGCCAGGTGGGTTCCGAGCTGAGCTGGCCGAACGTCATGATCTTGTAGCGGACGCCGTTGGCCTCGGTGGTGGTCGTCTGCGTGCGGCCGACCGCGGGACCCTCCACCGTGGCCACCTTGATCGAGAGATCGCCGCGCAGTTCGACGCTGCGTACCTGCTTGACCTGGTCCTCTGAGCGCGCCGGGTAGAGGCGGCAGGCCACGGGCCGCACCGCGTCCGCGCCAAGCTCCGGACCCAGCTCGAATTCCACCCGCAACCAGTTGAACCGGCAATCCGGGTCGGGCCGACAGGTCACCGTGGCCAGGACCGTCGCAAACCGGCAATCCCCGGCGGGCAGGTCCAGGCGCGCCAGCGTCTCGGCGTCGATGCCTTCGCTGAACTCGCGCACCACCGGCCGTTCCATTGAGATGCGATTCCGCTTGGTCAGCATCAGCTTCAGTTCGGCCCGGCGGTCACCTCCCCGGGACTCCTCGAGCAGGTGCTCGGGCGGCTCCAAGTCGGCGACGAACAACTCCTCGCCGGCCGTGGCACGAAGGTCAGGAAGGTCCAGTTGCATCTCATCCCCGTCCGCAAGCGTCTGGGTGCCACTGAGTACGGAGGCCAGCGACGCCCTCCCAGATACAGCACATGCGCGGCGAAGATCGAGATCTTTTTCCCGAACGGGACGTGGTGCGTGCCACCGGTCCGGGCTGATCACACCGCCAGGACCTCGAACAGGCCGCCCAGATGATGCTCGTCCAGCAGGCACTGGCGGTCGATGGGAACGAAATCAGGAGTGAGGATTTCCCCATATGCCGAGAGCACGTCCAGGAGCGCCCGCATGCGAGGCAGCGGGTCGGGCCAGAATCGCCCGTGGACGGAAAGGAAGAGCGGGGGACAGGTCCTCTCGATGAATTCGCGCGAGCCGTTCAGCACCTCCACTTCGGCGCCCTCGATATCGATTTTTACGAGACCGGGGGGGCCGATGCCGCCGATCAGCTGCTCCAGCGTCACGCACTCGACGTCCCAGGCGTTGGCCGAGGTGCCGAACAGCAGGCTGGACATGCTGTCGCCGCCGGCCTCCGAGGTGATATTCCCCATCCGGCCC
>Ga0335072_10002135_pt1 | contig 31134 bp, 18 predicted proteins | sample Lox_Sample_21_FD_206725 | JGI IMG/M metagenome (GOLD analysis project Ga0335072, IMG submission 206725) | Soil microbial communities from Loxahatchee National Wildlife Refuge, Florida, United States - Lox_Sample_2.1 | ecosystem: Environmental > Terrestrial > Soil > Wetlands | place: USA...
ACAGGTGCCACCAATCGATGACACTATGCCGGTTGGATTCGGCAGCAACGTACCAGGTATTCCCAGTGATTTTCAATATCCTGGCGGCTCTACATTAACGCCGATCCCTGGTACTGAGCATCACGAAGACGACTCTTCCTCCGCCGACCAGATCCAGGACCCACTTTTCAATTCTGACACACCTCGTCGGATACCAGGCTTTCTCCTGTTTATGTTCATAATATCGCTTGTGCTATTCTCCCTCTGCGGGCGTGACCGTCGGTCACGGATCTATCGAAAGGTCTTTGGCGCAACGGGCAGGAAGATCGGGCCTTTTGGTGGGCAATTACCACTCTGGCTCAGGAACGATTCTACAGCTCATGAGCGGGTACTCGAAGAAGGGAGTGGCTTGATTAATCCAAATGAATTCGAATTGGACGATATCGATTCGGATGGTGCGGATGACGAACAGTTTGGGAAAAGGCCTGGAGCTGGTACACCACGGAGTAAATCAGCCCCCAGAATGCTGAACCCGAATGTTATGGACAGGAGAGGGATGGTTGTGCGTACGGAGAGTAGAGAGCGGCTGAATTTAAGCAATGGCAGGAAGAGCAAGACGGCCAGTCCCATAAGAACCAAAGGTGACGAGTCAATTATATGAGAAATTGAAATCGATTATTTTTTGGTCTCAACAATGAGCTCTCATCAATCGTAGCATCCAACCAAAAGCCCAATATGGGCTACCATATTTGTAGCTGAATCCTTTTCGATTCGTCTGTGAAAATGCCACAGCAGAGCTAACAACACTCGATTTTGGATGAAATGGGGCAATGTTAAACGTACCGAAAAGCATCCTTGATTGGCAAAAAATGCACTATGTAGCTCTATCTTCCATCTTCTGCATCGCAGCCTCATTAAATGCTTACTAGTCCTAATTCCCCCCAATGCACATAGGTGTGCTTGTGGGTGTTGCGGGTTTACACTTGCTTATCAAAGGTGCTCGAATACTGGTCATGTCCTGCATGCTATTAGATGTGGCTATGCCCATAGTCTTGGAACCCCACTCGTCAAAAAACTGATGAGAAGCTAAAGTTAGGTCATCGTAAGTTACGGTAATTTCCTTTTCTAGAACCTTTCTTTTGCTACCGATGCCTGGCTAGTCATCTTTAACTGCCTTGGTTGTCTTCAAGAACAACTTCACCATCGCTTCTGAGATGCGCTCATCATGCGACGCTGATTCACCGCTTTAATACGCATGCAGCGACCTTGGAATTGGTTGGATAGGCTCCGCGCTACCTTGGTTCGTTCCTGGAGCAGCAACCGCGCAACGTCCATCACGCATCATGCCTCGGCCTTGTAGCGTGGCACAAGCTCCTAAGTCTACCGCGACCGAATTCAAATAGTGCAACACGCCTCCACTGCGACCTAAATACTGCAATGCAGAGACGGGTCTCATCTACCAGGCTGCGCCGTCGCACCTCGAGCGCCTGTAGTGAAGACACAGTACGCGGTGCTTCAGACGACCCTCAGCTTCAAGGGAAATCGACTCATGATCCAAGCGCTTCCAAACTAGAACTTGCCTCACTCTGGGTTCACGATGAGAGCTTCTCCAAGGACGAAGTGCTCGTCAACCCAGACACCTTCCACCATGTTAAGGTTGTTGCGGGAGATCTGGTCCAGATAGTCGCGCTAAGAACCTCCTTGGAGGTTCGCGACTTTGAAAAGTCTTCTGTAGTTTCGCTTACAGACAGCGAACATCCGTTGGATCACAAGGATACCTCGAATGATGAAGACAGACCCTTATCTGCGATTGCTTCTGGCCGCCGTGGTTCCTTTGACATCGATGACAACACGAAATACCTCTTCATCGCAAAACCATTCCCCGCGGATTTGAAAGTAAAGCATCCAAGCTTGCAAGTGTCCTTGAACAATAGCATCGCTACTCTCTTTGGATTCCGCAAAGGCGCTCAGATAGTAGTCTCAACAGTCGAACGTCGAGACTGCGCGGCTTCTCACGTGGAACTAATAATTCGAGACGAATACCTGGCACGATCCGACATGTGGAGGCTTGTGAGCTCTGAACTTGCTGGGAAGACTGTCTACAAAGGGCAAAAGATCCTCTTCCTTGGTACGATCAAGGCCCTCATCAAGTGCATATATATCCGCGGCCAGAGAGCCTCGGCAGCATACTTCTCCGAAGATACCGTTCCTGTCTTCCGCAGCGAATCAGCACGCTATGTATTGTTTATCCAAATGTCTAAAGAAATGTGGGACTTTGACTCCGAGGGCAGCGGAGAGATCTTGTTCAACAGGGTGGTCAATGGCTTCCTTCCTGACCTGTTCAAGAGATGGGTAGAGTTAGAGGTGAAGCATTTGGTCAGCATAGTAATGTTTGGAAGGCTGGAGTATGGCCAATCTTCCTCTGCATCCCTCGTAGGGCTGAGGGAAGGACTACAACGATCTGCGTCAGTCTTCGCCGCCGAGCCGACCTCGGAAAAAGACTTTTATCGTGTAGTGGTGACAGATATGGCAAGTGGACAGTGGACAACTATCTTGAACGAATTGAAAAGGGAGTTTCGAACCTTCCTTCGAGACATTTCATTACACGCAGCCAAGCCGGATGCGCTAGCTGAGGACGCACAAGATGAGAAGGTAACGAAACCACATGCCAGGATCTCCGGGCGCCCAAGCACGGCACTCCGGGGCAACATACTGGAGGCGATCAATATAGCCTCATCACAGTTTGCGAATGATTACATCGACCGAGACCTCGTCCGCACCGGTATATCGATCGTTGTTATTACTCCGGGAAGCGGTGTATTTGAAGTGGACCGTGACTTGCTCAATCTCACCTCTGCTAATCTCACCAACAATGGGATTGGTATTGATCTAGTGTGTCTTTCGAAGATGCCGTTGCACTCGGTACCTCTCTTCAAATATCGGCGTCAAAGTCCTTCAAGCGGAAAGGCTCTGTTGGAAGTTAAGCCTGGAATCCCCACTGCGCCTCACTCGGCGGTGGGTAGTTGGTCGAGCCGGACTTATGGCGTGTCACCATCGACGATGTCCGGATCATTCACAAGGAGTCCATCTCGGTTCACATTCTTGAAACCTCCTCGGAATATCGATGACTTCTCTTATGGTATTCCACAATGGATTGATCTGTCTTATTGGTCATCTGAAGTTAAGACGAAGAGAGCGCGGAAGTACAAAGGTGATGGACCCAAGGAATACGTTGATGTCAGGTATACAAGGCCATTCGAGCCCAGACTGAGGATGTACGAACTCCAGATGATGGGTGTTATGGAGATGGGTCTTGCCAATATCTCCGTCCCATATCTATCAGAAGATTCACAGAAAACACCGTCCGCCGTACTCGGGAGACCTGATCCTAACGAAGGCAGACCACCAGCGGCCCCCCATCGATTGCATGATAATGTGGTGGCTCATAAGAAGCCCGCTTCAGCGATTGAAACCAATCACAAAGGCCTTCTCTCTTTGCAGGCAAAACAGCAAGGTGATCTGTATGATCGCATGGATGCCTATGACAGGATGCTGTTCAATGCACATCGTCGGGCATTGAAAAAGGACAAACCAATGTTAAACCCAAAGCTGCATGTCGACGCCCGAGGGAATTCCGACCACAGAGACATGCCCAACAATGAAACCGAGACAGCGCCTCATATCACCAGTGCTGGCAATAGCAGCAGATCCAGTGTAATTCAAAAGCCAGACAAGGACTCAGGTCAAGTGAGAACTACCCTAATGATGCCGAGCCAAAAGCAGAAGCCAGGTCCCAGCACGCCTGCATCCCGGCTCTCCCGCTCCATCAGCTTCGCTCTCCGCGGTCTGGCTCCTCCACCGAGGGCAGTTGCAAGCACTGGGATCCACGTACAGAATGTGCAAGCGGAGCCTTCTGCAAAAGGTGTAGAGCCAGCACGGACCTTCACGAATGTTTCGAATGGACTGAAATCACCTTCAGTCGTTGGTTCTGACTTCAAGAATAGACCCTCTCTCGAGTCAGAAAGTAGCGATCTCTCCGATTCCGTACAATCTGGAGCGGAGAGCACGCCTTCGCGACCAATTGAGATCGGGATGCCAAAGGTACAAGCTCAAATTGAGATTGGGGCACCAAAGCTAAAACCTCAAGATCAAACCAGAACTACGACTGGGCCAATCGAGACAACCCGATCTGCTACCCTCGCAAGCAACAGTTCTCGAGATGCCTATTCTGGAACTACAGCACGCCCACCAGAGGTCGAGGAAGATGACAAGCTAAGCCACGATTCAGAAGCAATAAAAGATAGAGCTGCCATCCGAGATGCTACAGAGCTATCGCCATGGATAAGGACAGTCAATCCGTCCAACCCTGCGAAGAATCGCTTGAGTGCAACGCCATGCATGGGCCGGTGGCAGCATATCTACCCACGCCCGCCGAAAGCGTCTGGAATGAAATGGAGTTCCTTATGCACGCCAGCTGCTGTTCCTCTTACGACGGAGGAGTTTCCGACTAAGACAGAGCTAGATACCCTTTTTGAACAAAAGTCATACACGGTGTCGCAGGACGTGTCGAGAGATCTCTCTGAAGTGCCCAAGTCTCGAGAATCACTTGTGCATGAGATGTTAGCCCTAAGATTCGCTCATGGATACCAATTAGTGGTTGGACCAAGGCTTGTAGATGCTTGTGCGGCGCAGACTCCAACTCATTTGGTTTTCATGGACCTTGGAAAAGTTGTGAGTGATGGCAATTGCATTTTCATGTCAATGGGAAATACCATTCAAAAAATCTCCTTCACAAATAGCACAGAGGTTCACGTCACGAAATTGGTTCGGAAACCACCGGAGAAAGAGCTGAAAAGTCCTCAATCAATTACGTATCGTCCTTCAATACAATCCATCCTCTCATCGAGCTATACAACAAAGGTGATGAGACACGCCGGTTTCTCTGAGGAGTATCCATGGAAATTGGCCGATCAATACTTGGCAGGCCGCATCGAGCATGGGACCAATGTTGTTGAACAGCTCCGTTTCTGGCGAGCTCGGTTTGTCCTGATACCTGTCGAGCCCCCAGCCAGTGCACGCCGACCAGTACAAACGATGAGCGAGGACAACGAGGAAGAAATACATTTGCTAGGCATTCGTGCTCTCACTCAAATGTGGCAACGATATCGCTATATTCCACCAGAAGGCCCCAAATTCAAACCAACAACAGGCCGCCGCAAAGATCCCAATCCTCTTGAGATCAATTTCCAGACTTTGAATCCTTCCGAAGTGGTGGCGACGGAATTGGACAAGTTTTCCGCAGCAGAGGACGCCGGGGAAGGTCTTTCAACCCAGCTACTGCCTGAATCGGAAATGCTGGAGCGTGAGACCTGTAATCTGTCTCAGCTTGCACAGATTATGCAAAGTGAGAAGGGCATCGATATATTGACCAGAAGATGGCACTTACAGCTACATTTTCACTGCTTCAAGGGCGACGATTTCACAGATTGGCTGACTTTGAACTTCAAAGACATTGAGACTCGCGAAGATGCCGTCGAATTCGGCAACGAGCTCATGCAACATGGATTGTTCCAGCACGCCAATAAGCGGCACAACTTCAAAGATGGCAACTACTTCTACCAGATCGATGCAGAATATCGGACCCCTCGACCCGAGTCAAAGAATTCCTGGTTTCCAACTAGTCGCCGCTCAGATCGACCTGTGCCCTCAACACCAGCTACAGAATTTCCGCCCAAGGACTCCCCGCTTGGTTCTCGAGCTCGTTCAGCGTCAAACTCGATCGAAGAAGGCCAAGATGCGCCTAGCTCAGCACCTACAAAGTCCACCGCTGAGAAAAAGCGCATGTCAATAGCTCTTTCAAAGGTCATGCGCCTCGACGTTGACCATCGGAAGCGCTCCAACAGGCCCGAGATCATCAACCTACACTATGACAGACTTCACAATCCCGAGAATTGCTATCACCTGGAATTGTCGTGGTTGAATGTCACGTCCAAACTCGTCGAGGATGCAATCGTAACGTGGGCCATACAAGCAGAGAAATACGGCCTCAAGCTCGTGGAGGTGCCAATAGCCGAGGTGAGCAACGTTAGTGACCACGAACCATTCCGTGCACCGTCGCGTGTCACTTTGAGCGTCCCACCTCCCAAAGCTTCTATTGCCGCTGCCAATGGCAACACCTACTTCACCTCCACGTCTTTCACGCCGCAGGCGCCGCAGAAGCTTGATCCCCTTCTGTACCAGAAAGCTCTGCTGAAGAAATTCAACTTCGTCCTCGACCTCGAAGCCGCCTCTGACTTTCCTCCGGACGTAGACGTCGAGTACTCCTGGGGCAAGCTTGAATACCGCTACTCGCAGTTCGTGCACCGGTCCGGCGTCATCCTGGCGCAAATCACCGACGAAGGCGACTTCCTGCTCCTGGCCAACCGACTCTACAACACCCGCTCCGCCTCTTCGAAGGACTCGACCGGCAAATTCGACGTCAAGAAAGACTTCTACGGCAGCCGAGCGCCAACTCTTCCGCTACCAACATCAGCCTCTAGCATCATGGGTCTCAACGTGCAGCAACTATCCCCGCAAGCCTCACCTATGGTGTGCGCCTCCTCCGACGTCCTCGGCAGCAAGGCCGCCCTCGCAACCAGCGGCATGGCCGCGTACACCACACCCGAACAGATCTTCTGGGAGCTCGAAGAATTCTGCAAAGACAAGGCCAAGCTCGAGGCCTTCTACAAGGAAGTCGCGGCCGCCCCGCCCTCGATCCCGAGGCGGAGATCGAGCTCACCCAGCTCTTCATCGGCACTGAAGCCCGTCAGGGACTTGGAGATGAGCATTCCTGAGTTGGTGTTGCCGGCTAGTCTGGCGCCGACCACCTACTTGCCTTTGTCGATGGGTAGTGGGGCGCGGAAGGGGAGGAAGGTGAGTCCGAGTGTGAGCGAGGCGGGCAAGGAGAGTCCGCGGAGGAAGGCGACGGAGTAGGAAGGGGTTCGATCGGCCACGAAGTTCTGACCTGAGTCCTAACATCAGGGCATTCTCTATCATTATAGACAGGTTGGTCAGTCTAGAATCCGACCTAGCATTGGGCCGTAGCGGAAAACTCGCTGCTTTGTGCAAAGATGGGTTGTTGAGATGATCACACTATAATTCGTCGAGTATAATGGAATGTCTACAAAGCACGCAGTTCTCGCTAGCAAGAAAGTCTGTAAATGTATCCGTATGCCCAATGCATGATCCACATTATCTCCAGAAGCTGTGCCACCCTCTCACTTCCTCCGTTGCCGTTGTTAAAGTCTTCTTTCCTTAGTATTGAGCTGGTGGCCGTCATGGACCTGCTACAGATCCTTCCTTAGGGCTGATCGCGGATTCTCCAAGGCCAATTTCTGACGTGTTCTCTGTCTCTCTTCGGCTCGGATTGCCGGCCAACAGTTTCCCAATGCTTGGAAACATAACGTTATCTTTGTATGTTCTGTCTTCATGGTGTTCGGTAGCGGCGAAGTCATTCATATCGGTGTAGGTAGGGATTTGCTGCTCAGCGGGTGCGAGCAAACCTTCATGTTCGCCATCAACGGTCGTATCTAGTTCGTTGGCTATCGCAGGTGGATCGTCCGGATGGACGCCAAGGTCGCTCCCTTTTCGCTTTTCCGTGCCCTCATAGCCATTTGGGAATTTGTCTGCGAGCTGTTTTAGAGTAATGATAAGCAGGAGGCGGAAACGGGCCGCCGACGGAAACAGTATTGAGTCGTGGAGATCAGCACGGAGGGAGTAAAGCAGATTCCTGTCATCCCAATCCTCCTCGGGAGGGGAAATGGGAAAATGCTTGAAATACTCCTTCACATATGAGTTCCGCATGCGATAGCGAGTACCCCTCCATTTGGCCAGGTCGCATTCGTTGTGGCCCCAGAAGGCTGCCGCGTCGTAGATGTATGGCTGGTCCGTTTTCGCATGTACTGCCGTATTTCCGTTCCAGAGGTCACCATGGAGCAGACTGGGCTGCAAGGTCCTTCCTTCGGTCTCTAATGGTCTGAGAAGCCGCGGAATGACTTTCTCGTACAAAGTTGGGAGAAGTTTTTGTATCTCATCAGAAGGCCCATGGATCTGCTCCTCAAGCATGAAAAGGTGCTTCATGTTCTGGATATAGAATGCCTCCCACGATTCGTTCCAGGTATTGTTTGCTGCCACAGTACCATTGCAAGTGTTGACATGGAATCCGAACATTCCCTCTCTTTTCCCATTTGTGGATATTTCCTGACTTCGCCGATGTAGATCCGCCAGCATCTCGCAGAACTCGACAACGGGAGGGATTTCATCCTCCAACTCGACAAACTCGCAGAGGAAGAAGTGCTGATTTGGATCGGACTCGTGGGTGCCCCAACCGATCGGCCTAGGGACGAAGTCGGGAGAGATGGCATAGAGTGCTCGCATTGACTCGTACTGTCCCTGACACATTACGAGCCCTCCATTAGGAGTGGCAAGCTAGAAAGCCGCACGTCAACGGGACATTTCTGCTAATTTTGACACGGACGCTGACCTCCAAGAAGTAAACTTCCTCTTCTCCAGACGGGAGCCTCACGTCGACCCGCGCCGTTTGCCACCAGTAGAAGCTGGCTCCATGTCCTTTCACTGACGTTATTGTTGAGCCGTCAGGAAGGACTGTGTCGCAAAGTTAGCTTTAGGCCGCAATGGAGCGGCTTTGTCAAGAGACCGCGAGCTCACGTTTCAGCCAACTCTTATCTTCCTTGAATGTGTCAAGCAAGTCGAGCGGCTTAGGATAGTCGGTCATCCAAACAGACTGAGCCATGGTAGAAGAGGCGGTCGATGATTGGAAGAACCTTTCTATGGGCCTACAATCCTCTGATCAAGGTGGATTGGTGCTATGAGGATAGGCAATTCCATTCAAGCTGCGTTTTGGGGGCGCCTGCGCCTCAGGGCAAACCACCTGCCATGGGGGTAGCTCCAAGCCAAGGGTAGGCCTTGCATGCCGGCACCACTCTGGGGGGGGCACGAGGGGTCTGTGCAGCACAAACTTCAAAACTATTAGCTGATTGACCCACAATGAAGGTCAATGTTGATAACCTGAAAATGCGATGGTAACTACTTGTCTTTGCTAGACTTGGCCCTTTACTATCAAAACAAGCGTACACCAATTACCTCCGAGCGGAGGAAGAAGGGGTAAGAAAGGGCATCAGCTTCGGCCCGACCGCCCGCCTTTAGCGGCCCACTTGGGCTTGGTTTTGGTAATTATTTGCCAGTGCCAAACAGAGCTCGAGAGCGAAAAGCAATCCCCACTGGGCTCATCCAAGGCAGCTTTTGAAGGTCTCGCTGACCCATCGCTGGTTGGATGTGATGTTGGACCGTACAGCTGTGCTTTGCTGCGGCTTCTCACCCGAGGCTTGTTAGCCGTTGCCTTCTTTTGCTGGCGTTGCTTTGTACGTCCAGTTCATTGGCTGCCTCGAGCTGCACTCCGAATCTACTGCAGAATGAGGGGAGATATGGGCGTCTTCGGCGTCCCAGACCATTGGTAATGGTGCGCAGCAGGGCATTTCGAAGCCCGAATCCAGCCAAGGCGGAGCTCTGTCCTACCCGTTTATGCAACTCCATCTGAAGATCGTAGCAGGCAAGGCTGACAGGTATTGCTGCGTCTTCACATCCGAAACCTATCCGTTCAAACAGGGAGCTTGAAGCATGCATGGCAGAGGTAAGCGCAGCTGCTCACCATGGAACGGTGGCATGAATGGTTGCTGATACCCTGAGTGCTGCCCAACAGCCATATCCAGGACGTGGGATACAGCGCAATGCTACCAATTCCTCTAGATTCGCGGGAATTGGACAACGTTTCACACAATTGACCCTTCCACGCAAAACCGCCAACGAATCTGTCGATGAAGTACGTGGTCCACTGGGCTTGAACGTTCTAGAGAACCCGAAAGACCCTTTCGTGGAGTTTATATTCGTACATGGACTTCGTGGTGGATCTCGTAAGACGTGGACTTTCGATGACGACCCGGCAACGTTCTGGCCAATGTGGCTACCTGACGACAAATACCATCGCTTCGCTCATGTTCGAATACATACCTACGGATACAATGCCGATTGGGCGGACAGGCGGACGAGTGTGAGCAATGTCAATGATTTTGGCTATCAACTTCTGGAAAGCCTCGTTAATGGCCCTTATCTTACGCGGGATGCAAACGTAGGCCTCAAAGTCAACATTCACCGCACACTTTAGTTGACCTTACCGCAGAATCCAATTGTGTTTATCGCACATTCACTGGGAGGCCTTGTTGTAAAGAAAGTAGGTCGACCCAGAATCTAGTAGGAGACTGCCAACTAACTTCGTGGGCAGGCGTTCAACCTGGCAAAGCAGGACCCTAAACACTACGAGGTGAGCCGTCGATTCCACACGCTCATCTTCCTTGCGACGCCGCATAGAGGCGCAGACAGCGCAACGATGCTCAGCAACATCTTACGCGCCTCTATGACGAACTCCCCTCGCGGATTCATTAGCGATCTCGAGCCCAATTCGGCAGCTATCGAAGGCATCAATGAGAGCTTTCGCCATAACTACCACGGTACCCGTATCTGGAGCTTTTACGAAACTGTCCCATCATTCCCGAACACGAATGAACTGGTCGTGGAGAAGCATTCGTCAACGCTAGGTGTGTACGCCACGTTTACTGTTATGGAATACCAATGCACCGTTGCATATTACAAATCTCTGACTGGTGATATTCGTTCTCCTAGGCTTTACAGAGGAACGCTTGATTCCATTGAACACCGATCACCTGGGTGCCTGCAGGTTCGCGAATTCGTCGGATCCCGCTTACATGCTCATTTCCGATGCTCTTGCGACCACAGTCAAGGAAATTCTCGAAGAGCGTCAGTTTTTCCCCCTTTCCCGAAGGTGTTGTGCTAACACTTCGTAGTCTTGGACCCGGAAATGATCAGGGACCAGATGCGAATACTGGCAGATTATTTAGGCGTTTCTGAGGCAGAAGATGAGGAACTGTCCAATCTCGAAGATGCAGAGGTTTCAGGCTCTTGCCAATGGCTATTGGAAAAGCAGTCATTCATAAACTGGCGTGACGCTCAAGGTGATGGCGACCCCGTTGAAATCGACCTCTCAGTAAAAACGCGAAACCTTGCAATCCGCAAAAGGAGTCGCCTCGACCACCCATCAACACCACGATTCTTCTGGCTGACAGGAGCTCCCGGAACCGGTAAATCGGTTCTCGCAGCTCACGTCATTCGACATTTGGAGAATCGAGACTGCAGTTTCTACTTTCTCAAGCATAGCGATCGATCAAAACAGAATCTCAGCGGCCTGTTGAAGTCTATCGCATACCAAATGGCGCGCAGAGATGTGGCTTTACGACAATCTTTGCTGTCAATGCAGAAGGAAGGAGGCTTAACCGCCGAAAGGAACGACATTAGAGCCATATGGAAACAACTTTTCGTGCAGAAGATCTTCCGCACTGACTTTCAACAACGACAATATTGGATCATCGACGCATTGGACGAAGGTCACGGCGGCCACGAGCTCGTCCCCCTTCTAGCCAAGATACCCGAGCATCTACCTATTAGTGTGTTCCTGACAAGCAGACGAGACCTGCAACTGGAGAGACTACTAAGTCGGCTTCCAATGGTAACGGAACAAATTGAGATCACCAACACATTGGGAGATATCCGCCTATACCTAGAGGAACACGTGGACGATCTACCTGTTCAAGATCCTGTAGCTGTCGAGGATCTCATCGAGAAACTCTTGAAAAAGTCCAAAGGCTCATTTCTCTGGGTACGCCTGATTGTGCAGCAGCTTGAAACCTCTTGGAGCGATACCGAAATCGACGAGGTCCTAGAGAACGTTCCTGAAGGGATGGAAGAACTATACTCGACAATTCTGGATGATATGGCACAGAGTTCCAATAAGGCCTTAGCAAAGGCAATCTTGGAATGGGTGATATGCGCTGCCCGTCCCCTCACCACCGCCGAGCTACAAGAGGCCATTCGGTTGCATATCGGCCAGAGAGTTTTCAAAATGGAAGAGATGATCGAAGCAGTCTGTGGACAACTAGTGACCGTGGACAAGCAAGGACGGGTGCAACTCGTTCACGACACCGCTCGGGACTTCCTCCTTGACAAATCCCTTGACTCTGTGTTTGCCATCGACAAAGCCAGAACGCACGAGCGCCTCGCAGATATCTGTTTACGATACCTCATATCCGAAGACAGCAAAGGCCAACCAGGACGTCGACCATTACATCCGCCGGCAGAGGTGGTGGTACCCCCGTTCCAAGAGTATGCTAATCTCCATTTTTCCGACCATGTCGTGAAAAGTTCTTCCGTCGCGGCGGACAACTCACTTAGCAGCCTCGAAGTCTTCTTGGAGACGACTGTCCTCTCTTGGATTGAGTACATTGCCCGAAGCGGGGACTTGTCCCCCCTCACACAGACAGCTAAGAATCTCAAAGGATATGTGGAGCGCCGGGTAGATTTCCATTGTCCTCTCAATCCTGTGCAGGATTGGGCCGTCGATCTCATTCGTGTAGTTACTGTTTTTGGCCGTCATCTACTTCGTGATCCATCAGCTATTCACAGGATAATTCCTGCTCTCTGTCCTCAGAGCTCGATGCTTTTCCGCAAGTTCATGAATCCTACGCTGGGTTTGGAAGTTGTGGGTTTATCGATAAGAGGGTGGGCCGACAGGATCCATTCTACGTCTTACTCACACAATGCAACCGCGGTAGCCTGCTGCGAGAAACGATATGCGGTGGGCTTGCGCACTGGGCACATCGTCCTCTATTATGCCTCTACCTGTCAAGAGGCGTTGCAGTTGGATTTGGAGGAGACAGTGAAGCATTTGGAGTTCGCACATGCCAATGAATGGCTAGTGGTCAGTGGCAAGTCAACGATGAGCATGTGGAATTACAAGACAGGCCGTTGCATCTGGAGGAAGGACATCTCGGGCGAGCCGATGTCTCTGACCATAACGGATGATGACTCCACAATCATAGCTGCCACAAAAAGCAATCATCTCATTTCCTGGGATACCACTGAAGGTGTAGTATTGGAGAAGGACTCTTGGCACGGAGAGGAACATGCGAAGTACCGGCCCCCACAATACGTGTATGTTTCGAGCGAGTTGAACCTGTTGGCGCTTGTCTATCGTAACAAACCCATCACGATTTTCGACCTCGGCGATCTGACTCGGCCAAGATATGCTGGTGTTGAGGATAAGGCCAGTGTTGAGGCGCTGGCTTTCAATCCCGCCCTCAATCAGTTTGCCGTGGCTTTCTATCATGGCGAAGTCTGGACGATAGGTATATGGAATCTGCAGAAGATCACCAGTACATTGGTCGATGCCTCACATTTGGCAGCATCCACAGATGGTAAGACGCTCATTGTCGGGACGAAGCTAGGAAGTATCCAGATTCATGACTTTGAGACACTCAAAGTGCTATACACCATCCGATACGACGATGAGGAGATAACGTCGATGGTCTTTACGGGTAATGGGTTGCGATTTCTCGACATCCGACTGAAGGAATTTAACGTCTGGGAGCCTTCGGCGCTGGTTCGGCGCAAAGATACCGACGACAGCACAAGCGAAAGCCAGACGTCTTTCAACACCGCGCCATCTCTATTGGTCCAGGCTTACACTGGAAATGACGAGAACATGATCACTACCATGATTAGCCACCATCTTGGCGATTTCGTTTTTGTTGGCAAAGAAAGTGGAGTTGTGGCTATTTATGAGACAGCTCGCGGAAAATCCGTCAGAGAATTGTACAGCCACGTCAGGACGGCGGTGACCTTCATGGAATGGAACAGTGCTCCGGAAATGCTTGTAAGCTCCGACACTTCTAGCCGGATTCTGGTGCATCGAGTTAGGCCAGTGCAGACCAGATCCTCTACTGGCACTCGAATTACCTGGCAGAGTCAAAAAGTCCTCGAAAAGCGACTGGGCGAAGCTCATGAAGCTATTCGGCAGATTCTGCTGAGCGTTGACGGGAGGTACCTCCTGGTCTCTACATCGACTGTGGACCACCTTTGGAGCCTCGATGGCACATCTGTACTAACGCTAGATCATACGCAACAAACCCGTACTCACATGCCATCTCAGAAATGGCTAACTCATCCACGACACAAACGCCAAGTCTTCGAGGTCGACAAGGGGAGCGTACGCATCATCGAATGGGAGAGACATCATGACTCCCAGCCATCCATGAAGAGCATGGAGGCGGACTCCGAAGAGCGCGTCGACTCCGAGCTCCAAGGCATTGGCATTCACTTCGTCAGGTTCGGAGAAGACTCTTGGGCTGCCTATGACAATAATCCTTCCACACGGCCAGTGATTTGGTCGGCGCCTCCCTCTTCTCTGAGTGCATCAGCTGCCGCCGCTGCGGCACGTGCGTATTTCAAAACAGTTGTGCCAATTATGAAAAGCATTCTTGGCATGTTCCGCTCACAACTTGTTTTCCTGGATCTCGAGGGCTGGATCTGCTCAATGCGACTTGACGAGGCGGGACAGGAGAGGCCACACACGCGGCATTTCCCCATTCCCCACTGCTGGCAGAGTACAGCTCGAGGGCTTGCGTCGATAGTGACCGTGAAAGGGGACGTGATCGTTGCGAACAAACACGAACTTGCAATAGTCAAGCGCGGACTATCACTATAGTCTTGATGGGATGGTGGGGCTCTGCATCAGCGTGGGCGCTGCATAAACTCATTGTGCATGGCTTCTTGAGAAAGAAAGAGGATCGATATTGTCGTGCCATTCCTAATGCTGGCTGCGAAATCCTGTTCAGGACTTGAAAGGTCCGGCCTGAAATTGCTTGCTCACCGTAGGAGCAACAAGAGCTCATTGGGTGTCAGCAGAAACCTCACGGCAAGAGGTGAGTCGCTACACTGGGCTTCGGTTTGAAGAGAAGCGAAATGTAGCGTTTTGGAGGTGATTGGGTCAAGGGAGGGTCCATCCTGGCCGACGCACAGCACTCTTCCCGTGATTTTTGATGATTTATGACTCATTGCAAGCGCAGGAGTAGTTGTAAAAGCATTGTCATATCCAGGAAATTGTACAACGCTGTCTCCCTTGCTGATGTTGCCATATGCCAGACCGACCGTAAATTGCTTGATTTTGTAGCCTGCAAAGAACACCACGACGAGTGAAAGGCTAGGAGGTACATCGTCTGACGAACTCTTCCCGGCGTCGTGAGCACTGTCAAGGAACTGTCGATTGACGGCTTCGCAAACTTTTTCGGGATCCTGAAGCCTCCGCAGGTCCAGATTCTCGAGCTGAGCCATGATTTGGGTCAGATTTTGAGGTGAAATGCTCTCGACTCCACGCGAGGGAAGTGGGAGTGTGCTAGGCGAACGCTTACTGAGCACCGATGGACGTTCGCTTGCGGGCGAAGAAGAGCCTAATTGATCGAGATACTGCAAGCTGTCCTTGCAGATTATCTTTCCGGTCTGAAACCCAACAGCATCCACCAGAGTCTGTCTGGCCGCTGGGGTGGTGCTGGACGATTGTGAAGCGGCTAACTTGCTCCGTTGAAGCTTGGGGCTGGTGGGCAACATGAAGCTTGCTCTAACGCTGAAGACGTCAATTTGCAGCAGTTGGGTCAGGAAAAGGCCGTAGCGGAATACGTCCTTTGGAGGTACGGCGCAGAATTTCATCACGGCGCAAAAAAGCGCGCAGGCGTCTTTGGCGTAGTTGACCGCAAGGGTGTGGTTTGAGTGGCAGTCTGATGCGAGACTGAGCAAGGCGTACACCTTGTCGCGCGGGTCGAAACATTTCGTCTGCCGATTGCTGACAAGCAGCCGCGATAGTGTCGTTTGTCCACGCTTTTCAGTCAGCCGTTGTTTGAACAGGGCGTGCGCGGGGCTGTCTGTGAATTCGCGCCAGTCGTGCTTCCGCTGCTTGGACTTGGAGTCTTCGATGCGCTGGTAAAAGAGCTGGGCGGATTTCCACTCGACCTGCTTGAGGCCGCAGAGAATGGTTAGATCTTGCGAGAGGAGAAATTCTTGCACAACCCACGTTCTTGACCAGTAAGGGTGAGCGGCCCATTTCTGTATTGCTTGACGCAAGGTAGTTTCTGGATTCAGCAAGAGATCGCCTAGTGTGGCCCGTTGAATGAAATCCATTGCCATGTCGCTATCTTTGGAGGCTGCATCTAGCCAAACAAGCGTCCTTTCCGCTGCACGATAGATCTTGCCCATCAGCTGCACTTGGCTGCTTCGCTCTTGGAGATCTGTCTGATTAATAGAGAGGGCATCAATCCACAGTCGAGACGCTTGACTTTGATGCCGCCTCTGTCGGAGGAAGTGCCACAAATTGCTGCGGACAACGCAGGGCCAGCCGTCGAGAAAGATCTCGTGCTCCGGTTTCTCGGCCCCCCATACATAAGAGAGCGCTTCGTATGAGATGTCATTCAAGCTGCGTCTGGGCGAGGGGATCTGTGCTACGAGGAGCTTGCAGACAATTGGATCTCCCGTTTGTCCTGGCTGAAGTTCAAGTATTCGGAAGTGGTTGCCGTGAGGCAAAGGCTGATACCTTCCTACCATCCTTGTTAGCTCAAATTCCCGTCGAGTAAGATGTGAAGCTTGAAGCTGTAGACACGATGTGTTCTAAAGAAGTCGCCTTTAAGCTGCGGAGATCATTTATCCTCGTATTGAACATCCACGGCAAGCAAATGGTTGTCCCAATCGCCAACGCATGACCCTGTCCACAGTGAGGGTTTCCTGGCAATTCAAGTTCAGCATAGCATCGCTCTCGCATCTGAATGATCTAGTAGGACCCGTGCGATTATCACGCCGCATTGTACAGAAATATTTTGCGCGGTCATTTTGACTGGTCCGGATGAGGAGGGAGTCCAAAGGCATAGAAAAAGTGTGCAGCTGACGGACATGTCGACATTTCCCAATGACTTGCTAAACTAAATTCGTCTACTCTCCATAACACACCGCATTTAGTAGTGTTCTATCGCTTTTAACATCCTCCCCAGCCCATTCTCCAAGTACTCCTTCGGTTGGGAGAAGACAATCCGAAACCAGCCGGGTCGCTCACTGCCAAACGCTTCGCCACTCGCCAGAAAGACCTTTTGAGCCAGCAACTTCGACATGATGTCTGCTGTGATTTCAGTGTATCCGTTGCTGTCGCTATCATCTAAACTGAGATCTTTCAAGGCCATCACATTCCTGGAAACCCTCCTACGTTGTACAGCTGCGCCTAGGTCGACCCAAACGAAGAACGCTGCGTTACTCGCTGGATAATATGGCACATCATGGTCCTTGAGAAACTTGATCGCCATAGCATAGTTCTGCGACAACCTCTTCTGATTCTCCCCGACATACCAGTCCGTCCACTCGTCATCCTCCAGAACCTTACACGCGATATGGTCGGACGGACTACTTGGGAACGTAAAAAGCCCGTGAGCCCTCAAAGCCGAGATCATCCTTGGATTGTGCTGGGAGATGACACAACCGATGCGGAGACCGTTGGCTCCGAAGTCTTTGCTCAAGCCCCACTGGACGTGGACGAGCTCTGGTGCAATGACATCCTTCGTGTCTATTGCGAGCACGGAGGTGAAGGTCGCGGCATTTGGGTATTCGGGGTTATGCCAGGTGGAGAGCGCGTAGATCTCGTCGGAGATGAGATGGATGCGGTGCTTTTGACACAGACGCATAAACGCAATTAGTGTCTCGTGGGGGTAGCACCGGCCAAGGGGATTGTGAGGATTGCTCAGGATGAGCGCCTTAACTTTGGTGCCTGCCTTCTCTGACCGCAGCAGCGCGTCTTCATACTTCGTGACGGCCTCTACACCAAACGGATCGACATTTCCGAACTTCACGCTGATGACTTTGATCCCAGCACGGTCTCCAAGATCACGCGGAAAGGAGCCATAATATGGCTGCCCAAGAAGGAAACCATCGCCGTGATTGCCCAAGGCGAAAGCACAACCTTCGATCGAAGTCGTCACGCCATTCGAGACAATGAGATGTTCCGGCTTCACCGGACAGACAGGGTCAAAGTGTCTATTGAAGAAATGGCTAATCGCCATACGTAGGCGATTGCTGCCGGACGCGCCATCGCCGTACGTGAGGGCGACTTCGGGAAGATCGAAAGATTTTTTGATATATTGCGCCATTTCCCTATGCATTAAGGCGTTCTCCGCGATGCCGAGACTGACGTACCCATCTGGGTTCGTCTCTGCATCGTAGAGGTTGTTGATTACATCCAAAATTAGCTGGCTTCCACCAGGTCCAGCTGCTTTGGCTCCTCGAGCTGACAGTAGCCCGTCGCTCACTGCTACGTGCATTTTCGAGGCTTTGGACTGGGATTTGAGGGGATAGTTGAAGCGTGGAACAGGTTACCTTCAGTAAAATGGATGAGTAGCTAGATTTGGCCAGTATGAGACGCCTAGCAGCAGGACTTGTGCTATGAACAGAAGAACAAGAAGCTTTGATGGCAAATGGAGACGAAGGATGCGATAAGAGATTTAGGGTAAAACGAAATTGAAAGATATCTCACTGGAAAGAGTATGCTAGCCACACTATATCATGGGATAGGCCTTAGGAGTCAGATACCATTGTCAAGCGATCTCAAGGGTCATGGAAGACGGAGTCCGCCCTACGCCTTTGCATGTTCATTCATAGTGGAGTATTTTCTGAGCCAAAAAGAGGCCGCCCCGATGACGTCTTTACGCCCTCCCAAGTTTGACTTTGATTTTTTCAAGTCTTGTCTGATGTCATTCTATACTGCCTCATCAATCTTCTCTATGTCTGCTATCAAAGCTAGTAACAAGACGTGTTGCTGCTATAATGCATGCCATCAAAGGGCCTAGAGATATATCGATGGCCCTCTACCTATGATTTCCTGAGCCCGACCAATCTACCACGCTGAGATGCTTTCAAGTCCACCTACACAGTCTAACTCGGACCGCCTCAACCCAAGGAACGCCTGTAGCCTACTCACTTCCTATACTTGACCATAACGTATGGAATCTCGACATCCTCCTCTGTCTGATCTTCTGCGGTGATCTCGAAGATGATGTTCTTCTGGTGACTTGGGATGGGCTTTTTGCTGATTGTCTCAAGCAATTTGCTCATGCTAAGAAATGTCAGCAATCTTGATATATGTCAAAAGAAAGGCGTAACCTACCGCAAAGGGTATCTATCCTGCAATTTCTTTGGTGGATAGAAGCTAGCATACAGCAAACTAACTCCGGAGCTGACCATAGTGACGGTGAGACCTCGTTCTTCAAAGTATCTGAGGAATTCAGTCAAAGTGATGTCGTCAACCTCGAAACGATCCCACAGTTTGTCGATTGTCACTTCACCCTTCGATCCCTGATATTTTCCTTTTGGGCTTGCAATTGGCTCGCTGAAACCGAAGAACGGAAGGGCAAGGTTGATGAAGCCGTTCTTGTACTGCTCGATATCAGTCTTGCCGTCGACGATTTTGTAAAGTTCCAAGATGACAAGACCGGTCACGAGTGCTGTTGTAGTGGCGATTGCCGGAATGATTTTGCCCGCAATGAATTTGGTCTTGTGTCTATCTGCAACAGGAATGTCGTAGTTCATTGCACGAAGATTGCTGGCAGCTGCGATAAAATCAATGTGATAGTTCGTGTCATCATCCTTTTCGAACTCGACCGGGTTCAATCTGAAGCCAGGCATAGATTGTGGAGCAGGCAAAGTGGCAATGATCTTGTTCAGCTCTTCTGCGTCGTCAGCGAAAGTTGGTGCTGGGCCATTTGGATCAGGTTCCTTATCATCAGCCTGGATCTTCACATTCGAGTCGGGCTTGAACTCTGGAATGATCATCTTGTCCATGACCCTTACATAGTGGTCATTGTCGGTCGATGGGGGTTTGATGCCATAGTTGAAAGCATGCAAGTTCGCACCTGCAATGATGAAACTCATGTGGGTTGGGTCATTGGGATCGAAGCACAACGGCTTGGGAGGACGTTTGGAACCAGACCAAAAGTCCGCGCCGCTCGATGTTTTGGTGTGGAGGGGAAAGCTGTGAAGAAGCTGCACGATAGCATTGTGGTACTGTTTCTCGAACTGATTTCTTGCCCACATGATGCAGTCCTCAAAATTGAGGGGCTTCTCTGTCACCAAGAACTCCTGGAGACTGTCAAGGATTAACTTCTCGTTGCCTTGCTGTCTCAGCGTCGTATTTATGTAGTCCGGCTGGCCGAGGTACAGGTTGACGACCTCGGGTGGCCCGACGAAATATGATTGGAAGATATCGCGAGCCCATGCGATGGTGTGCTCGATCTTGTTCGGGAAGCTTCGTAGAGTACACATAGGAAAGGATTGTTCAGGAGGATCTTGTGAGCTCGAGTAGGATTCGGTCAACCTTGGCAAGATGATTTGCGTATTGCCCTTTGTGCCCAGAGTGCCGCTTTCCAGTAATGGCTTCATGAAGAAGACGCATCTTCGGTCGACATATGTCCTCGCCTCGACATTATCGAGAGCGTTTGTCACGCCATCAAGCTTGCCCCAAAATTGTTCATTGAAGATATCTTCACTCTCCGGTCCGATCCGGTCTGTAAATTGCACAATCTTTCCTTTCAGTTCTGGATTCATTGCCTGCACAGCTTCTGCAGCGCACTCACTCTTTTGCTTGCCGACATCCTTGGGCCGGAAGAGGAATTGGCGATTGAGATTGCTCTTCTCGATCGAATCGTTGTCGGTGACGTAGATCTGTCCTTCAGGACCTGTGGCAAGCCCGATCATTGCGTAATTCTTGAGCATTTCGCACCCAATAGCACCAGCACCAACCAGAAATTCCTTCACATTAGACAGCTTCTCTTGGAACTCTTTGCCAAAAACTGCAATTTGGCCGTCATATCGAGTACCGAGAGGCTTACACAGCTCTTCGGATCGTTTGACTGATGTTGGCAAAGATTCCAGAGAGTCAAAGTACAGCCATTGGAAAACCGGAGTGAATTTGCCAGAGATTGATTTAAGCACTTCCTGTGCTGCGAGACCTCCGAAGAAGGCTGCCATTGGGCTTAGGTCACCCTGAGCTTGAAAGCTCAATTCTGTGAGAAGTTTTTCGTCTATCTCAAATTCGGGTTCATTGTATTTCGCAAGCTTTGTGGCGATTGCTACAACTTCTTTCGCATCGGCCTCGTTGTGTGGTCGTGGCATAGAACCGTTGTGTTCGGCAAACTCGTGTAATGCTTGAATGCCAAAGTGTAGTTGTTGTGGTCTGTCAAACTTGGCGAAGTCAGAAACCATGAGTTCAGGCTTTGTAAGCTGCTCGGATAAAGGTTGGAAGTCCATGAACTTGGGCATCTTGACTTGAGACCACAGACCACCACCTTCATATGTTCCAAGTCCTGAAACATCACCAATCGAGAATGTGTATGGCCCTTTTACTGTGATCTTCCGCGGTGCAGCTCCATTCAAGGCCTCCATTCCTTTTAGCTCTGCAAACTCCACGAAATCTCCATCCTCAAGGCCATGCCTCGACTCATCCAGAGCGGTTACTAAGCCTTCTGCATCAATACCAGCGACAATCCCATTCAATGGATTTTCTCCAGTAGGATCGCCAACAGTAAAGTTCTTTCCGAAGTCTGTAAAGATGTACCCGAAAAGTCCAAAGGTATCAGCAATGATCAAGTAGATGCCGTTTTGATGGCAGTATTCAGAAACCGCAAGCTGCTCTTTCAGAGGAGTTGTCGTCAAAATGACAACCTGATATTGTGACAGAACATCCAGATCATCGGTCAAGTTCTTTGGCTTGAATACTGACACTGGAGTATAGGAGTTGAGCTCTGCGACTCGTGGCGCAGTAACTTCAGCACGAGGTTTGCCCACATCCGCAGGGTGAAGGAAGAACTGAGAGGAGAGGTCCGCGATGGCGACGGGTTGTGGATCGTGAAGTGTGAGGGACTTGACGCCTGCTAGGGCGATGTTCTTTGCAATTTCAACGCCTAGGCCTTTGAGTCCAACAATGAGCACATTTGAGGAACCCATCTTCTTCATAGCTTCATGGCCTAAGACGTATAGTTGTCGACTGTATAGGGACTCGTCGACTTCGCCATTCTGCACCTGCTTTATGGTTTCGCCAGGGTGATCGATGTCCATTTTGGTGTCCTAGAGTTATAGCCCGCAGTCAGCCTCATGAGAATGCAAGGTACGGTGGGTAGAGTATATGAAGAACGAGTTTCGGCTGGACCTTGCAGATAAAGGGCTCATAACCCCAGTCACAACGAGCAGTTGGGATTGACTTGCGGGTGCAAGGCCGGGAAGCACTCACTGTCATGATTTTCTTTTCTGGCCTGATAGGCAACTCTTCGTTTGAGGCTCTACGCTTGTTCCCCAGCTTGACGGTTTCTGATATCTCTGCGTGAGGTGGAATTGTGAAAGTGGCCTTGCCTTCAGGCAAGACCTTGAGCAGGTAAATCGGGGGCTAGTTGTGGTGTTTGGCCGATAGGTGAAGCTCCAAGAAGTCAGAAGTTCAGCTGAATTCCAAGTGATAGTACTGACGCAGTCGTCAGACAAGGTAACTTTGAGGGAGGAATGTTGTCGGAAAATGTAATAGTTTAGTGATTGTGTAAGTTGATGACTTAATGACGAAGGTTCTCGCATTACAGGGATTAGCTTTGGCCTGAAGCCTGAGGCGACCTCTCGAATTGGTAAGGCTGCCAGGTACCACCCTCGGACAACTTCACAAGGCAGAAAATCTCTCCGACGATCTGTCAATGTTGAAAGCTGGACCAGGTCCATTGGCGATTCAAACGTGTCACGGCTCCGAGAATATGCCTCAGAGGCATCTGTAGAATGCGAGCAGGTCTCTATCTAGATGTTGCCTTGAACATTCCCCAGTACCGTCTCGCTACGCTGCAGAGTTTACATCTAGCGGAGCCATGGACCTTGGATCACCAGGAAGTACGTGATAAAACTAATGACGCACAGGAGGAGCTTGCGAGAACGCTCTCCATTCACGTTGCAAGAAAAGAAGTTGGAGACTGGGGAGTCTCCGAATTACAGAGAGTCATGAACGCATTTCGAGTTCATTTCCTTTTCGCCAACAACGCCTCGACTTCGCCGAGCTGTTTGGCCGTTACAACTTCGACAAGGACGTTGCCAGAACCTTCTCCGACGACTTGGGCCGAATGCTAGAGCGGCAACGAATCGACCTCCACCGCGAAGCGTTCAGTATGGTTGGATCGCCACGATCGTAACTTTCAGGTTCGTGAGACAGAATTATTTGGTTGGGGTGACATAGATGATGGCTGCAGCATCTGCGAAAAAGATTGCACTTGTTCGCAAATGATGCTCAGATCAGCAGCACGAAGTCACGAAGCTGGCTGCAGACCTGCTAGGGGTGGGCATCCCTCGACCGAGCATACACTCTCCCACAAAGCTGTTTGCAATTGCAGCAACGAGAAGGAGGATATTGGAACACTCAAATACCTCGAGCATACGCACCTAATCTATCTTAACCCCTTCTCGTTCAAGGTCCATGAAACGGGGACTCAGACTCTTGTTGGGCAAGCTCACAAATATCGTATTGGCAACGTGTCCTATTCAGAGAGTCAGGCTCTTCTCGGCAGGAGTATCAGGGACTTACTCTGAACCAGAAACCCAACTACAGCCTCTTACGCAAGAAGCCCGGCGATGCTTATAACCTTAACACCATTACCGCATTGCTCAAGGAGCTTGACGAGGCCGAGTTTACGTATAGGACGTGTACTAAGGATGAGATCGACGCGAACGAAAGAGTGGTCAAGCGCAAGCTGATTCAGATTGTACTCTTTCTCAAAGAGGTCATTCGCTTTGCCCAGCGCTTCATCACTGGCAAGCTGCTCATAGTGGACCAGTGCCCGCAACTTATGAGGTGAGGTGAGATAACCCCCCTCGCCGTCATGAACTGGCTAGCACCCCGGCCAACGATTTTGAGTAGTCGTCTCCGCAACTCTGCCCAGTGTTGGAGATTATGGTCAGCATCCAGACCATCAGTCCACTCGGCCCAGCAATAGGAGATTGCGACATGTTGAGATCTCCCAAGTTTGTGATAGAAGAGGTTGGTTTCGGAGTCAATCAAGGCAAAGCTTTTTGCGTTTCGACCCAGTGATGCTCGAGGGTAATGTGGCTGTCATTTTGGATAGCTTACATAACATGATTGTGGCTCCTCCACGGTATATGCAGAACCAAATTCAAAAAGGCACCATAGAGCACGTCACACAGCCTGCTAGGAAACTTTGAATTCGTCTCGTTGGACGAGGCATTAATTTCCCGCCCCTGAAGTCAACACCCTGGCGAAATCACGATGCTAAAATCAAGCCTAGAGCTTTAACTGGAAGAGCCGATAGAATATGCCTAGAACAGCCCGATTTAGAGACGATGGGCGGGCGTTCAGGCGACCGAATAGGCGGTGGCAAAAATCCGGAACTGCCAAGAACCTTTCGTAAGTTACAACGAATCATCACATCTTTTGCAGCGCGAAAAAATGATAAAATTTGTATTGATATGATCGTGTGAGCGAGGGCTATCAGTGCATATAGGTTTCCACACTGCGAAAGTAATTTGTGGTAAGTTATGGGCGAAAAATTGGTGAAAAATGGTGATTTTACCAGGGCGTTGATTATTGGTGGGAAATGTTAGCACAGAAAACAGATGGGCCTTAGCCCTCCATAGCTCCTCCCGCCCTTGCCTGCTAAGCTCTCAAACTGCACAGAGCTAGGCTGGCTCAAAGTCCTGAGCAGTAACGGACGTGGGGTCACAACACGTCTGTGCCCTTCAAAAGCGCGCCTACTGACAAAGCCTCTCTGGAACCATGGTTCATGTTCGGATTGTAAGGAACTAACGCCATTGACCTTTCAATGTGTAGATTTGAGATACTAGGTTGCATCATATTGGCGTGCCAGTCCAGGCGCACTCTTTCGCGTTCACGGACGACCTTTTCCACAAACCCAGAACATGAAAGTCTCGCAGGCCTTGCACCTGTAGCTCAACCACAATGCTACACGAAATCCTCCTCTCACTCTCCGGCCACAGCTCTCCACTCTTACAGCGTGCCAGCCAGAACGAACTTGCCCAGGACGATGAGACCGACTTCCTCCAGCTCTCACCACCGGAGCGAGCGCTCGTAAGGAAGCTGGCCTACTTGAGCGAATTACATATCCAGGTCAAGAATTACACAGAAGAGATCTCTTCGTTCCACGCTTCCGTCATATGTCGCGCCGTGTCATCCACAATTGCGTCAAAGCACCTGAAACAGTTTCGCCAGAAAGTGCTCGACGTTGAGAGTTCGATCCTGTCGAAAGATGCAAGATATGTTGGCGGATACGACATTGTTCCGCTCAGCACGGTTGTCGGCGAGTTTGCACCTTGGATAAGAAGACTCGAATGGCTTCGAGACGTCGTTCAGTTCATGCTCCCAGCAAAAGCGCACGGCAAGTTAAGTAAGACTTCCGGCTCTTCTGGGCCTGCTATCATCGACTTCCTGCGGCAAGAATTACACACTGGTTATGAAGATCTTCAGGAGATGGCTCGTAGCCTTGTGGACGTCGCTGAGATGTCATGGCTGAGACAATTATCGAGTTGGCTGCTATATGGCAAACTATCTTCCCTAAGTACCCGAGACTTCTTCGTTCGTGCAGACCAACCAAAGGACGCCGCGTCTACTGTAACTTCCAAATTTTCCTTGGACTCAAACCTCGTCCCGGGGTTTGTCAGTCCTGCAAGTGTGCAGTCTATCTTATTTATCGGGAGATCACTTAATCAGATCCGATCGCAAATGTCGCCTACCGCATCTGATCCTGTTCTGGACATGATTCCAGCTCACCTTGGATATCTCAAGTCTTTAACCTCTCCGATCAATGGCCTCACTTTGTCCAGCGTTCTCTCTGCGATTCGCCTCTCTGTTTCGCAAAATGCGCTTTCTCAGCTGCTGCCTTTACCACAAGTCCTTGAAGTCCTTGATGTCTTACATGACTTTCTTCTCCTTGGCCGCGGCGAATTTGCGGTGTCCTTGATCAACCATGCAGACGAGCGTCTACGTGGCCGGCATCGTAACACGGATCCTAAACAGCCTGTAAAGAAAGCTGGCCGACTGGATGATATCACACTCAAGGACGGCGAAGTCACGGAGGTATTGAAGCAGACTTTCGCCGAACTTTTGGCGCTACAAAATGATGAGGATCCATCAGATACTACACTGGACACTGGACAGGAGCTATTACGTTTGTCGGTTGACACAAATCCGCAACCCGTAGAATCTACTCCTGCCATAACATTCCAATCCTTTCTATTTCCCACCCCAGTACTTCTCGCTCTATTTCCGCCGACCGACTCGCCATTGAAGCTCTTCATCTCGCCTACAGACATTCGCGCATATTCCATCATCCACGCATATCTACTTTCAATCCGGAGAGCTGACATGCACCTCTCTTCCCTGTGGAAATTGACAGCGTTGCGGAGATCTCACCCTTGTCCTCTAGGACCGCCTTTCAGCTCCACTCGAGCTGGAGGTGTCAAACTCTCTACACAGAGGCATAGGGAAGATGTACGGACACGGAACATGCGTCGTTATTGGGCTACTACTGGCAAAGCACTGTTAGTGGTAAGTGAGCTTGGTGGCTACTTTCAGGGCGAGGTGATCAAGAATCACTGGGAACACCTACAGAGTTGGATACACAGCTTTCAAGCCGGTGGGGAGCGCCCTTCATCTGCCAAAGAATCTAGACCAGGTACAGCGTCATCAGTCACAGAAGCAGAAAATCTAAGAGCGAACTATCGGATATTCGGAACCAGCCACTCATCCCAAGGTTTGAACGACGCTCCCAAAATACCGAATCGCCATGATCCTGCAACGCTGGCTCAAGCTCATCAGTCATATATCCGCTCTTTAGCAGCAGCATTACTTCTTACCAATGCTGGATTCGTAAGAACTCTGCGAGAGCTTCTGAACGCAGTTGATCATCATGCCGCTCTCTTCGGACGCTTGCTCCCAGTACAGCAAGGGCTCGACCTGCAGGAAGATCAGGGCGTGGTGGACACTTTAGTAAATTATGCTGCAGACGAGAAGGAGATACTCTCCGAGATGGAGCGAAGCCAAACGCACTTGGAGCGGTATTTGATGGAGCTTGTTGAGAAGGTCAGAGAGGTCGACGAGCAACGAGGAAATGACGATCTGAGTGTCCAACGAGTGACAGCCGCACTTGATGACGTTAGCTTTGGCGAGCCGGCATATGTGCCATGGCGTGGAAGGACCATTGACAGGCTCACCATGAGATTGGAGTGTCTTGCTCGACAGGCTCCTGCTGACCATGGAGAAAATGACGAAGAATCGAATAATGATAATGTTTGAAGATCTGAAACATGAAGCCTCAACAAAGCTTGGACCTAATTCTGGCGACCCAATCTTCGTTGTCTACATCACTTCCAGAACAGATCATTCAGCTTCAAAATCATGATTGAGTATCCAGACTTCGACATCTGTGAAGACAGGGGTGTGGCCATCCATCTCCGGACAAGGTAGGGCTGAGTTGCGGGCCGGAGTGAGGGAAATGAAGCACATTCGTCGAGGTAACCAGGGAAGCCTACTTAGCCAGCTTGCTCAGCGCAACTGTCCATCGCCTCGCCTCCACAACTCTTCTTTAGCCGGAAGCAGACTTGCAAGTTGATTCCACGTCTACTGTCTTCGGCGGACATGCCCTCAGCGCGTTCCATCACTCTGTCCCAGCATCATGGCGTTTCTTTGAAATGCCACCAACGGTGCATGGAATCTGAGCGAGCCGGTTGGGTGGCAAAATTGGTACCATCAAGTGTATGATCAGGGGCAAAGATTATATAACCGGCGTGTCCACATCTCAGGAGCTGTACAATGAATTTGATCGGAATCACAAGAACCATTGCAAGAGAGCTGAAGCTCTACTACGATTCACCCAATGAACTCTTGTCCTATACTCAATCTCATCCCCTAAGTTACTATGGATGACGAGCGACAACTTGAATTGATACGACGTTCGAAGGTGAGAGGTCGTAAGGGATCATATAAGGGTCAGATTCCGCCTGGTGACGAGAGCGAGAAAGTAAGGTCTTTGTAGAACCACGGTGCTTCAACACAATCGTAGCAGGAGCAGGAGCCATGGCATATTGAAAGCCAGTTACGTGGGTTCTATTCAAGGTGTAAGCCATGAACCTTGCAGGCTGGGACGACGTGACTGCCTGAGAGGACTTGGAGGGATATTTGTGAACCTCCCCCATTTTTCAGGCACAAACTTGATTCATGCAACTGGTTCCTAGCTGAATCAGAAAAAGACAGCGTTGGAACTGCCTATGCAGCCATGAAAGGGTCAGAATGAGACGATGCGATGTTTGGATGTAAGCGGACGGATGAGATATTCAGGGGAAATATACACCCTAATTCAAAGTTGGGGATCATCATCGAATCAGGCAATACAAAGACACTCTTCCTGCTAAGCTTTGTCATGATCATGGAAGCCTCATCTGAATTACTGCATCATCAGTCATCTGCCAAGGCGCTTCTCCAGGTGCCCCGGCGTCAATGATTTGTTCGTACGCTCCCTCGCTCAGCAAAAGTGTGAATGCGAAAAAGTACATAATAGCAGGCTTCTCGGCACCCTAAGACTACTTCCCAGCGCCGTGAAGAGTCCAACCATCTCAGTATTTCCTCCCTTATATGTCCTCCACTCTCTGGCGGACGAAAGCATTATTATCCCAACTCACACGCTCAAAGGCTTCTTCGCGCTCCCCTCATATACCCCGCACTGCAGTCGCGAGAATGTCGGTACGCAGTCCTTACATCCTGTCATTCGTGCTTGCAGTGGCTATCGCAGTTGGGCTGAGACAATATTTGCAGACTGGCAATGAATCGAAAATCACCGATTGGGTATCTCCCCATGACAAGACCGGCGAATTCAAGAGAGGGCAGTCTGCGTTTAGGAATTTCATCTCAAAGGAGCCTGGCGCGCAGTTCCCACCCGAGAAAGACAGATACCACCTCTACGTTAGCTATGCTTGTCCATGGGGTACGTTGAACAAGCTCTGTTTTCAGAAGACGAGGCTAACGTTAGGCCAATTCGACAGCCCACCGAACGCTCATCGTGCGCAAATTAAAAGGCTTGGAGGAGATCATACCATACACAGCTGTGCACTGGGAAATGCTTGAGAAGGGCAAGTAGACTGCTTCATTTGGACTGAGTTGCCATTGAGCAAGAAATTCGCTTACGATCATCCCAGGTTGGCGCTTCGCGAAGAAAGATGAGGACATGCCAGGCGACAATGTTACTCCCGACCCCCTTCATCCCGAACACACCCACCTCCGAGACGTCTACTTCGCCACGGACCCTGAATACAAAGGTCGATTCACCGTCCCTACTCTATACGACAAGAAGAACAAGACGATCGTCAATAATGAGTCTTCGGAGATTATTCGCATGTTCTACACCGAGTTCGACGACCTGCTGCCGGAGAAATACAAGAACGTCGTCCTGCTTCCGGAGAAGCTAAAGAAAGACATCGAGGAGACGAATGAATGGACATACAACGACATTAACAACGGTGTTTATAAGTCTGGCTTTGCAACCACGCAAACGGCCTACGAGAAAGCCGTCACCACGCTTTTCGACTCACTCGATCGCGCGGAGAAGCATCTTGCGTCCTCGCCTGGACCGTACTACTATGGGGAGCACATCACGGAGGCTGACGTCCGACTGTACACGACCATCGTCCGCTTCGACGTCGTATACGTGCAGCATTTCAAGTGCAACATCCGCGACATCCGGTCCGGGTACCCAGCTTTGCACAAGTGGTTGAGGAAGCTGTATTGGGACGAAGAGGCGTTTGGTGGCACGACACAGTTTGAGCATATAAAGAAGCACTACACCAAGAGCCATAAGCAGATTAATCCGTTTAGCATTACACCAGTGGGGCCGCTGCCGGATATCCTGAAGAAGGACGAGGAAATCAATGCGGTGAAGGCTGTGAAGTGAATAACGTGGGTGAGTCAATGGGGAAGGAGTGGGATTGGATGTGGATCATTCGGCCCCATGAGATTGCATATCCGCAGGTGAGTTGGCAAAGAAGATTGGGTTCACAGGCCTTGTGTCGTATCAACAAATGTAAACGATTTACGATGACAAGCACATGAATGTACGAGGATCAGATGTTGCATAAAATCCTCGCATATGAGTCTAAGCCTGTTCAAGATCCGTCAGTTGCGTAGCCTGTAATTTGAGAACGAACGTAGCCCGAGTTGTGAAGCAATCAGAAAAGCCAAGTTAACTCATCTCCTTCTCCGCCATGCATATCGCTCATAGGCTACCCAAGACGAGCAACTGAAGAACAATATGGCACAAGCAAGCCAAGAACCTCCACAACCAATCCTCCTTGTCTGGTAGGGCGCGAGCCCAAGAGACAAGTCCGGTATCAGAGAGGGTGGCCGAAAGAAGGGTGCTCCTACGCGGGGCTCGGAGAATGGATAGACTTGTGTCATCATGAAGAAGGTTGGCGGAATTGAGGGGAGTTGTGACAGCGTACCTTGTTTAAGGTGTGTATAAATTAGGGGGTCTGATAGTCTACCTGCCGAGCGGATACATTAGCATGCTCTCGGCGAACGCGTGCAGGAAAGCGAAAGTCGAGAGAGTGGTTGGAATTTAGTCAGACAATTTGGTAAATTTGGTAAGAGTTCTTCATTTCTTGATCAGAAGCAGAACTGAAATAAACCGTTGATCATCATAATAGCTATTGCGCAATTCCAAAGGGAGAGAAAGGGGAACTCACGATTGTTATTAGTGATCAAGATGATGAGGGCTTTGCTTTTGTAGCTGTGTCACGAGTCAGCAAAGACCACATAAAACCAAAGCAAACATTAGCTAGACCGATGCCAGTCAGATGGTAGTGCATGTTGTTCATAGGCTCATGGAATTGTCGCCAGAAACAAATATGAAAGATTTCATCAGGTGAGGAAACGGAAGCGGAAGCGGGAGAGGACGGAGAGACTTACGCGCTCAAGGCACCCACTAGATATCCTGCCGGTGCACCATCAACAACCTTAGGACATGAAACCTGTCGTGTTGTACGCGGGGATTCGACACTTGCAGAGACGAAAAGAGGTTGAGATTCAAGAGCGACATTTTCATGCTAGCGCTGGAAATCTTGGCACGTAAAAGAACA
>Ga0335072_10002136_pt1 | contig 31133 bp, 24 predicted proteins | sample Lox_Sample_21_FD_206725 | JGI IMG/M metagenome (GOLD analysis project Ga0335072, IMG submission 206725) | Soil microbial communities from Loxahatchee National Wildlife Refuge, Florida, United States - Lox_Sample_2.1 | ecosystem: Environmental > Terrestrial > Soil > Wetlands | place: USA...
CCGGACCGAAGAAGATAGATATAAGGCTCCTGGTGAGGGAGAGCTGGATGCAAAACTACGGATTTGGCCTCTTCCTAGCCTTCAAGTCTTCCAATATTGACACACAGTTCACCACGTATCGCCTAGGATTCCAGTCATGTGCTGGCCCATCTGGGCTGCAGCAGCAAAGTATGTCTCATTCCCCTTCACAGAGACTGTCATATTTGTATCATCTCCATTTTATTTGCTTTAGCTGGGTATTTCTAGATATTTTCTTACAGAAGGGGTCTTCGACAAGATTGCCATTTTCGAACAGCAGGCCAAAGTTGGTGGCGCTTGTGGAATTACACTCTGGAAACGCACGATCCACTCTTTAAAGCGCCCTTGGCCAACGCCAATGTACTACTAGAGCAGCCGGTGTGCCGCATGGATGGGGACTAGAGAGAATCCGTCATTATCATGCCTATATATGACGACCTAGAGACCAATATTCCACATCCACTTATGCAATTCTCTGACCAAGACTTCCCCGAAGAGATCCTACTGTTCCCAAAGCACGATGTCGTTTTGGCCTATCTGGAGAAATACGCGAAGATTGTCCGGCACCTCATCCACTTCTCGACTTAGGTAGTGGACATTTCCTTCCAAATTTCTTCTCAGGGCAAAGATACGTGGCAAGTGAAGACCGTGAACCTATTGTCCCAGCTTAAGATGGTGGAAAACTTCGATGCAGTGGTGGTAGCAAGTGGATGCGCTGCTGTATCCCACATACCTGATGTACCAGGCATTGCGGACTGGAACTCTACGCATCCTGGATCCATCATACACTCTAACTCCTACCGCTCCCGAGGTACTTTTAGGAACAATGTGAGCAGTGCAATTCGAGCCAGACAGCCACCTTGATTACTAATCTTGCACAATCTGGAAAGTCATTGTCGTAGATGACTTCTCCTCAAGGAATAGACATCGCCAACCAAATCGGCCCTGTCGTTGCTAAGCCATTGCTGCAATCTCAACGCCACGCTCTCCTCCTTCCTTTCGGGATGGATGATTTCAAACGCGAAGTACCTGCGATCAAAGAGTTCCTCACAACTGCTAGCCGTTCTGTTCGCTTCACTGGCACCGAATAGTTGGTGGCCGATATTGACACCGTTGTCATTACGATTGGCTACCTCTACTCGTACCCGTTCCTTTCCAGCTAGTCACCCTGCCATAGTCCAGCCTACAGGCGGCCAACGCACGCACTATACCTATGGTCAGCTCTTCTACACTCCCCACCTTCTCTCGCGCTTCTCGCACTACCCGATCGAGCTGTCCCTTGGACTGTCATCAAATCCCAAGCGGCCGCGGTTACACGCGCATGGTCTGGCCGCATCCTTATGCCGAGCCGTCAAGCTATGGACTCTTCTGATCGAGCTAGCGAAGAGACAGATTCCGGTTCGGAAAGCGGAGCTTACCACACGTTCAAGCATCCCGAAGACCTAAATTATTTGAATCGGCTCAACGACTAGGCTAACCAGCCGAGATTGTCAACGGTAGCAGTAACCAAATAGGCAAAACGCCTCCACGCTGGGCCTCTATCAGCAGTGGCTACGCAGCAACTTCCCCTTTGGGAGCCTCTAGCCTGGTACTTTCTTCGCGAGGTCGACGCCTGACTGCGGCGCGTAACCCCATCGGCTAGCGATATCCGCCCTCAGAGCCAGGAATTGCTCACAAACCCGCGAACGGGGGTTCCAAAAGGATCCAATGCCTAAAGTCTTGGTGGGGCAGAATATCATTTGCATCTTCTGGAAAATTTGAGGTCTGTTTAAATCTGGAATTCGGCTTTAAACTAGTGTCACTGGCATGGCGTTCGGACGTACCGTCGCGTTAGGGCTAGCTGCAGTCGTTTGATCGGCTGTGGCGGCCGGAGCCGTTGGAGGAATATGCCACTACGAAAGCGATAGGTGCTGTTACTACGTGTCTTGCTTCCTCTGCCGGATGAGCCTGACAATATCAGGAAGAGCCCCATCCTTTGATCTAGATGGCTATGGCACGAATTCCAGCCTGTAGCTTTGACTTGAACAGAAAGTGAAAACTAGGCCTAAAGCAAACATGTACTCTTTCGATTATGGCTGAAGACTGCATACACTGCCACACTGGAGTACCTTCAATATACACATCTCGAGATAAATAGAACCACATAGATTGACACCGAAAATGCTTTGTCGACGAGCCAATCTACCCGCGGGTCTCAGGTAAACAGGCATATATACCCACTCAACATCTCCCCGTGGAGTCTACGTAGGTTACAAGAGGTGGGCAATGAAGGACACTTCGAAGTTGAGATCGACAATTGAAGACAACGCTACCCGTCATCGCCGAGCGTCGAAGTCGACTATGTGAATGACGAGCATGTACTCGCAATCGTAAATCTCGTAGCAACCAGTCAACTTGTTGTAAACAAGAACCCTGTCACCTATCCTGCTCGTCTCACTTGCTCTACCTGTGCTCCAATCCACTTTCCCTGTCCATCAACTTATTGGAAAACATACACTCCACCACCCCGGTCAACACTAACCACAACCCCGTACGGCCTCTCCAGCACACAGACATCCATAATCCCATCCAAGTGGCTCCTCAACAACGCTTGCTGCGCCGCACTAATCACCGTGTTCCGCGGAGGCTTATTGACACCGCCGTCCCCTCCTCTGCCTGACTTCTTCGATGATGGTGTTGAAGGCGCGCTCCCCGTTGGCCCTGCTGCAGACCCGCCCGGAGCGCCTAGGATCTGTTCCTCAACGACCATCAACTGCCCGCTCCCTCCAGAGGTTGGGTGCGAGACTTCATAGCGTGCTTTGGGAGGCGTGGTGCCTGTGTTTTCGTCAAAGTTACTATTTGGTGCGGAGATGATGGTACTTGCTTCCGGTCGGGTGACGTCCCAAAAGCGGAGGGTTCGGTCGGCGCCACCGGTGAGGAGGAAGGGTGCTTTGATGGGTTCGGACGGGTTCGAGGTGCTGTATAAAGAGTCTGTGCCTAGGTAGACTGCGCTTATTGGCTGGACTGCAGTGCTAGATGGTATACTGGTGAAGAGGTCGGAGTGCGGCTGAGGATCGATGGGGAGGTCCAGAGCACTGTTGGGCTCGGAGATCTTGGAGGCAAAGCGAGACAGAATCTTTTCGGGAGCCTCATCGTCGGGATACCAGGGCTCATAGGGCTGGGTTGAGCCCTTCAACTTGCTGGTAGGAGTGAACGATGACGTGCGGTATATTTCTCTGCATGTCACCTTTTCGATGTCCCAGACGCTGATCTCGCCACCAGATGAGACAATGATCCATCGGCCTCTGCCCTTTGTCGGATGCACAAGTAGCCTCTCGATTCTGCTACACGACTTAAGGCCCCAGCTCCGAATGCGGACTTTGAACCGTAGATCCCACATGTCCAGTATGCCATGACTACTGCCGATTATTAGCCAGTGGTGCCTTTTGTCGAGACAGAAAGTGATGGGCGTTCCATGGTGAAGTGGATTCTGGAGCGAGTAAATGATTTCCATGGTCTTGAGGTCTAGGGCTACGAGGCGGGATCGGTTCGTAAGCACAAGGAGGACTGATTGGGAAGAGCTCGTTCGATAGTGGTGAAGCCATACGGCATGCTCTTGACACCGTGTCTGACCGTCTGCTTCCGACTTTGCATCTGTATCAAGAGTAGTGAAAGGTAGCTGATAGTCACGCACAAGGCTTGGCTTGCTGTAACGTGAGCTTTCTCCTCCATCTATCCTCTTGTACTCGACCTTCACCGCATGAATGCTACCATCATCCGCCGCACTGACGAATGTATGCGTATTTTCAACAAAACACAGAGCCTTTACTTTAGCTCTCGGCGGGTGTCGATGAGTGTAGCGTGATCTTGGTGTGACGTTTTTCTCGAGGCGTGTGGTGTCCCAGATCTTACATGTGCCATCGTCTGACGCGGTAACGAAGAAAGCATGGTCGGGTGACGCAACTACTTTGTTTACGGCGGCAGTGTGCTCAGAGAACAGGACAAGAAGATGACCTGTCGGTCGCCAGGGTTCAGTGTGGTTAGAGAGATGATCTGATGTTGCATTGTCATTCCCTGATCCCGCTTCAGTGGGGCGCCGAATCGGGGCTCTGGAGCTCAAAGGGTGCCGGATTTCTCCAAAGTCGAATACGTCTGTTGGAAAATTCTCAGCAAAATGATGATCAAGTAGACGCAGTATGTTGTGGTCGGTGCCGGTGTACGAGTGGTTTGGCTCGTATTCCGGTTGTGAGACTTGAATAAGTGGTGATTTTGACCGCGGCTTTGTCGATTCTTGGAATGCCATTGAAAGGGGCGATGGCTCGATCGTGCGACGAGCTTGCAGAGGACCATCAAGTCTTCCAAAGGCATTTTCTGAGCTGGTGGCCACCGCAGCATCAGCCTTTGTAGAGTCCTTTCCCTTCATCAAGACCATAGCACTGTTCCTGTGGCTTAGGGTTAGCTCCGAGTCTTTGCGCGGCATCAGCCTCTCCCGGTCATTGAGCGAAGAGCGATAGCTCGCCGAAGTAAGATTCATGGGCGAGGTTCTTGTAACCTCGCTAGATTTCGAATCTGATCTGGGCACAGGTGTGCTAGTCCCATCAGACCGAGCTGCAGGAGAGTTCGTCGTTGGCGAAGCTTCGGGAGCTCCCGTAATTTGATTTGAAGTGATGTCTTTGGGTAGTGATTTGTCTGCACCGGTGGATCCTTGAAATCGTCTTCCCGATTGTACGCCGTTCGTCGATCCATCCCCAAGCGTAGTTGACGCGTCCAATAACGCTTCTGCAATGGTGTGTGGCTCCTTAGTATTACGGTGTGTTTGCATTTGCGATTTTGGCCGATCTTTGACCTCCCTGATAGGCTCTCTGGTGTCGAAGAAGACGTTTTGAGGCGTAACGTTGATCTGGTTCAACGACATGATGTTGTTGAATCGGTTGGTCTCGTCTTCGCCGTTGTCATCCGAACGGCGATGTGCTACTCTCCAAATGAATTCTCTCAGTGCCAGGAGCTTCATCTCATCTTCAGATGTCATGCCTAGCCCTCGCAGCTTGTTCAACCACTGCTCGTCTTCTTCATTGCGCTGGCTTGGCGCGATGCGGGTTGCAGAATGTCCCTCAAACACGGTAGGACCGATGAAAGAGTCAACTTCAGGTAAGATGAAGACTGAGTCATGTGTCGCAATATTCCAAAAGAGGCCCTTTTCCACCTTCATAGCCCAAGTGAAAGCCATATCTAGCACTGCTTTCGGAAGCGGCTTCTTGAGTGAGTCAAGAATCTGAGCTTCTGAGATATCGAGGATTGGAGTTTTAAGGAAGGGCTGTACCATTGGTAAGATAACACAATATCTGTCCACGGAAGACATATATCTTGTAGACAAGACAACAAATTGGACAGCGGCTTCTCGGATCCAAGGACTTGGGTGTATGAGAAACCTGACGACGATCGCAAGAAGCTCCCATGTCGTCGGTCGTTCCAAAAGACCAATTGCGGCCATTCGTGCCAAAGACCTGAGGACTCTGTCCACCACAAAACTCTCTGGATCGGTCAAAGATTGTATCATGAGTGGTAGAATGAACCGCCGCAGATTCACGCTGCCAACGTATGCTGCCACTCCTACTAGAGCTTCGAAAAATGAACACCTCAGTATCCAGTCCCGGTCATTAAGGTAGGTATTCAGGTGACTCAATATTACATCACTGGCTTTTGAGCTGCCAAAGAAGACACAAAGTGTAGATACAGATCCAAGGAAGGCACGCCTCACCGAAGGATCAGGATCAGTGATTAGTGCCTTTGTCGCTTCCTCGAAATGGAGCATGAGATCTACCCGAGCGACGTCGAAGAGGCCGTGATATGTCGATTCTTGTGCCCACTCATTGTCGGATAGGGAAGGAAGTCTGCCGTCGGCTTTAATCGCTTGAATGCTGTCAAGAATGCGTGCCGATGACTGGGCGAGCGATGCGAGACAGGATGCGTAGGCTGCCCTGATGAGCACGCTAGGACCTGTTGAAGTGGAAAGAACGAACTGCTTTAACCTAGGGAATATGTATTCTGGAAAGACGTAGGCATTGATTGGAGAGACAACTTGGACTTCACTCAAGAGCTGTGTCATTGACCGTAGAGCCGCGGCCTTCACAATGTCGGACCTGTCGGTAAGAAGTCCGATAATGTAAGGTAAGATTCGATCAAGCTTTGCTTCGTCAGGAAGCCTTCCTGCGAAAAGGACAAGTAAGTCGCATGCCTTCAGTCGTGCCGAAGCTTTTGCCGTATTACGCAGGCTCGCCACGACCACTGCGAGGAAGAGTAGAGTCCCATCATCTGATTGTGGTTCTGAACTTGACTTGCGGCGGGATGTGGATGACGAAGTCCTCCGTTGGCGCAAGGAAGGCTTGCCAGAGATGGGCTCCGCTGGATTATGCGCGTCGTTGGCCTTGTTGTAGCCGAGGAAGTAGGATATCTTGTCGAAATCGAAATAAATTCGGTCAATCTTGTCATCAGGCTCCCCAAAATTTGCAGAGTCAAGAATCACCGGTTTCTGCCCAGAAGATGGGTCGGTCAGGTCCAGCATGTATTGGTGTAGAAAATCGTAAAAGTAGTTAGGGAAGATCTTCGTTTTGTAGAACGTGAGATACTCATCAGCACTGTATCTCTTCTCCGGATCGAGATCGATCATGTGGAGGATCATGTCTCGGACCTCGTGGTCTCCTATTCTGACCAGATGGGTATGCTCCGGACTATAATCTCCGCTGCGGTATTTGAAGATCTGGCTGAGCGAGAAGATGGGGCTTTCTAGGAACAGCTCGGCGACCACACAGCCGACGCTGAAGATGTCCATTGCCCAGTTCACAGTTGATCCGCCGTCAGTGCTTCCATCAGCAGTAAATCTCTCGGGCGCCAAGTAGCAAGTGCGCCGGCCGGAAGTGTCGAAGTAGAACGAAAAGTCTGCGGGATTGTCTTCTGGAAGCTTTGTTGGTTTGAATGAAGAAGAGAAGTCGGTCAAGTAGAGCCAGTTCCAGGATGTGACAAGTAGGTTTTCGGTTTTGATGTCTCCGTGGAAGACATTACGAGCATGACAGTCTCTAACGGCGCAGAGCAGCTGAAAGACTAGCCATTTTTTTTCAATGTCTTCCAGGAATGGGCGGGTACTCATACGATCGTAAAGTGAGCTGTAGATATGCTGACGGACTAGAAAGCCACCTGCGCCAATCTCAACGATTCGTTGATAGCCGAGCGCATTTGGCACGTCAACTAGAGCGTTTCTTTCTTTGGTGATTTGCTTTACGTATTTACCCACTTGGAAAGACGGGTAGGGTTTCATGACTGCCTTGACGAATACGAAGCCTTGCTGATGCCTGGCTCGGATGCTTTTCATAAACCTAGCAGAGCTCAAGGTCTTGTCATGGACAAGGTCCACCAGCTCCGGCACATCGATGCTGGCGGATGCAGCCGAAAGCGTGGTGAGCGAATATCCTTGACCCATCGTGGAGTGTAAGGTAAGCGTCTAGGAGAAGACGTTAGCTGCCTGTAGTAGGGCAGGTAGGGCACAATTCAGGATACGCGCGGAACCAGGACATCATCTCCACACCAGAGCCCTTTTTTCAAGATGTTTCTGGATGAAGAAAGATGAATGGAACGGATAGTCCATCATCCACGTTCCTTAGTAGAGCAGTCAAGGACTAAATTGATGCCTTCAAGTGCCACATGACTAGCGGGATAGGCAGTCGCACACTTGCACACTCGCACGTTGCAGATTCCAGGCTTAGAGAATTCAAGGAAAGCTAGTAGACTGTGAAGGCTGTGCGTCTGCTACGGCTTAGTCGCGCCAGATCGATAGCAGAAGGCACCGAAAATGTAGAGCGAGGCAATCCAAGTTCATGGAGCTGTGACGCGCCTCTGTGCCCGCTTGCGGCGCCAAGGCTTGGCTAAAGTTCTAAGCGACTGACTTTTTGAATTAGGTAAATCTTCCAGCGTCGGGGGGGTGTCCGGCCCCTGTAATGTCGGCGCCGGCAGGCCTAGGCCCCTTCGAGAGCTCATCGAGTGAGGCTATGATACAATTTTTTCCTGCGTTGGATTGATCATGTCGATCCACTTCTTCCAAGGTCTCCATGCAAGTGTTCGACTTTTGGCGATGGTAATAGCCCACCTGAGGCCACATAATCATTCTCGCAACTTCTTGACTAAGAATTCAACAACCAATGGCCGTACCAGGCCCAATGCCGGACACGCCAGCGACCGCCCATGGCCCGGAACAAGATCTCCCTATCATTGAGGCCCATGAGCCGTTCTCAAATGTCGTTAACAAGGTTTCAGCTGCTATCACTCGTGCTATTGACTCGGCCTACACCTATGAACAACTTCGGACTTCCGTAGGCGGGCAAAAGCTCAAGCCATTAATATCGATCTTAACCGAAGAATGCCATCACACGGCTATAGTAGCCGCACTACTCGTTTCCAGATGGCTGTTCATCTCAATGGAAATTGATGGCACCGGCCTCAACGAGAGCAGGGCGTATGCCTGTGAAATTGTTGCGGGGCAGTTTCTCACATATCTCTCCGAAAAAGAGCTGATCGACTATCTGCTCTTTGAATTACCGGTGTCCGATAGTAGGCCAAACCGATCTGGTCTGGAGGAAGTACACGATGACGAGGACGCGGAGGAGAGCACGGCGCTGCTGCGACAGAGCTCATCGCATAGTGCCTTGGGCCCCCCTGAGCAAGATCTGCCTTCTACATCTTCTACTACTCAGCCGGACGCCAGTCTTACCAAAATTCAAGACGATCATGACGATATCAGTGAATCGTTCGAGGGGCTGAACGCACTCGAAATTGCTGCGGTTGCCAATGCCAAGAAGTTCCTGAGCCAGAACCAGGTCCAAAGGACCGTGACTGCCATCTGGGACGGAGATATCATCTTCTGGGACTCATTGAGCATTCATTCAGCCAAGAGAGCTCAAATGCAAAGCAGAAGAGTTACAGATCCTTATACACGTCTTCGAGTTCCGAAATACCAAAAAGCATTCCAGGTGGCGTTCTTCGCTTCTTTTCTCGGATTATATTACGCCGTTCTGGTTGAGCGCAATCCGCATCACGTAACCGTGACGGAGACATTTTTGTACGTTTGGTGAGTTCGCCCTACGACATGTGACTGCCCAGCTTCTTCGTGGATCAGTGTGCCCTCGGACTCGTTCTTTTATTGCCCTCACAAGCCCGTCCAAGGAGTCATCGCTAATTGTACGGTGGCTCGTAGGATAGCTGCGTTCGCATACGACGAGTTTGGCGAGTTTCAAGACGCGGGCGCCCTCTTCTACCAGACAGATTTCTGGAGCTTGTGGGATTTGGGCATTATCGGCACTGGAGTTGCATTCCTGATTGCAAGGGTAATTGGCCTTGCAAAAGACAGTGACGTGATAGTCGACATATCGTTTGATATCTTGTCCTTGGAGGCTCTGTTTCTAGTCCCCAGGTAGGCACTTGCCATAGCACAGCCCCCGAGTCGACTGCGGCTTCCCTGAGCGAGCCGTGACGCGGAAGGGTCGTGCTGCACTCTAGATCGATCCATTGGCTGACCGCTTGACCTTTAGGATCTGCTCGGTGATGAGCTTGAACCCGTACTTCGGAAGCCTGATTCCTGTATTGAAGGAAATGACGAAAACTTTCTGCAAATTTTTGCCAGTGATATTTGTTTTGTACCGTAAGTTTCATTCATTGTCCTGATGTGATGGCCTGAGTCAATATCGCTGATCATGGGGACAAATAGTTGGCTTCCTGACTACGTTCACAATGCTTGCACGCGATCGATTATCGTTGAATGAAATGTCTTGGATCTTAATCAAGGTCTTCTTTGGGTAGGTGACCCTGATAACCAACGAGACGACGCTGTGAGATTGACAGTAGATCGGCAGATCGAGCTACCTAGGGTTCGATGTCGCTGTTAAAGTAAGTGGGCCCTGGGCGCCAGTGCCTCTCCGGAACATCGACCCCCGGGGGCCGGTGGCGGGTCTCCCCGGAATGACCTTTCCACGCCTAACACTCCCCATGCTAATGCGTGCCCCTACTGCTAGATCTCTCCAATCTTCGGCTATACATTGATGTATGTGACGCCCTATCTTGAATGCCATGAGGGGCGTCCTACCCGAAAGGCACATCCCGCTAGATTACGCGAATGGCTTCGCCCGCATGCCGCGGAGGTCACGTTTTATCAGGGGCTGCGCTGGATACCTGCTTGGGAAACCATGAGAATTGCTGACGTTCCTTACTCTCAGGCTGATATTCGTATGCTTGACAAATATCCTGCTGATCACATCACTGATCTCCCTTGTCTCCAACTCATTGACAGAGGTGGGTCAACATTTCGAAATCCCTGCCAGGTGGTCGCCGATCTGCGACCGAATGAATAGCGCCGAACTGATGCACACCCGTTGGCTTTTCCTTTGCCCCAAGTGTTTGGCTGATAATGCATAATGTTCCAATAGGTCATGGCACATGCACGAGAAGAATATCTCTTCCAGTAGGTGGTGGCCTGTCCGCTCTAGATACGGTCCGATGTCTTAACTAACGGCGGCTCCACCAGATACTCGATCTATGTTCTGGAAAGCAGCACCTCGCGTCGTCTGACCTATTTCATGCCGCCTCTAGTCAGTCTCCACCTTGATCGTACCTCGTAATTTTGTTGGCCTGCTGACGGAATTAATCAATGCTAGAATTTGATCCCACTAATCTGCATCAGACCACTTCGTCTGTGCCTGTCATCGGAGACGCTTCGAAGAGTGAGGATCTTCGTTTTGAAAGCAACTCACTTACCATTCGTTGCAATCATATGGGCCTATGAGAACAGTAGACGTTTCATCTCACAGAGAGTTTTGCCTCCGCCATCAACGGCACAGCCCAAATCTCCAGGTCGGCCGCTTTCGACCTGCCAAGCCGGGCCCGGTAACAATCGCGCGGCTAGCAGACCAAATCTACTGGCTCCCACCACCCCCACCAGAGAATCCCATGCCTCAAACCTTTTCACCGTGACATCTCCTGGTGCTCCTGTAGCAACAGCAGCCAACGTTGCTAACCTAGTGGAGTTGGTACAAAAGCTTAGTTCGCAGGTAGCGGAACTTACCTCAATGGTCGCTGGACAGCAGAAAGATTGATGCTTTGTGGTCGAAAGGCTGCCCGGGGTCGAGTAAATGGGCCGCACGTCCAGAGCTCAACATGAGCAGATGTAAAGAGTGGTATGGGGGGCCAGATTGGCTGCATTGAACCATGCTAAGCCTCGGAACGTGCTACAAAGTGTGCAAGGGGGGCGGGGCACGGATCGCCCCTTACAAGCCTAGTATAAGCCACAGTTCTCCAAACCTTGATTCATGGCGGCTGGTTGCTTCACAGCATGATGGCTAAAATATTCCTCCGAATGACTATGCCGGTTTGGACTGGACGGGTGAATCCACATGGTCAAGGAAGAGACTCCTTCGTTGGTCAGGGAGCCGACTCTGCGTGTGGCCATGCGATGCTGAAAGCAACATGGAATCCCTATCTACAATGAACGCGTGAAAATGACCAGCGTTAGTGGCTCCTCACCAGTTCGACATTGGCCCCAACAACGGCTAGATGCGCATCTTCCGCCTTTTTGACCGAGAACACGTACTGCTCGATTTATATGAACATTGTCAAGGCAAACTTGCCTATTTCTGGCATAGATTCGGTCTCCACAGCACTGTAGTAGAGATTCTGCCTCGCGGGTCGTTCAGCAAGTGACCACTAGGGACGAGCCACAACAGAGTCGTTTATATTGGGTATCAAAATACGGTGTCACTTGGCCATAGGCTCACGTTTCTCTACGACTTCTTACAGCCTCATGAAGCCAAGACTGAGCGTAATCTATTCTAGATCACAGCGCTTGCTTGTTGGGCGAACCTGGAATTATAACACTCAGCTGTCTTTTCTGATCGTCAGCAATCATTGCTGAATAGGCCACCTTGGGCTCTGAGTCGAGTATCATTTGCTCTATGACTCGCCCTATTGCTTCTTTGTTAGATCTACGGACGAAATCTTTCTGTCTGCGATCGTGCTTTGTGCACAGTTATTGTCACATCTATCATGTTTCCCTCACGTATGCGATATTTGTCGCCTTCCCCTTCCCCATCCGGTACACCTATGGCTTCATTGCCTGAGACGCCCCTCCATGGCCTTGGGTTGTCTAATTGTCGCTTTCTACCAGAAATAATGGACGACTCGCTGACGGCGTCACCCTACATGAGTTTGTTGGACAGCCCATATTCTCACGCAAACCAAACAGGACACGACCACAGATGCCTCTCAAACCCGCATAACTGTCTACCTTCAGGCCCGCCTGCAATCAATCTCACATCTACTCACCCCATCTCCGGGTCTTCTGTTCCCTTACAAGGAGCCTGGGCGGTAGCCGCTGCACCTCCGACAAGCATGTGCTGTCTTCAATATCATTTTCCAACTGCACTGGGTTCCTTCAGCCCCCGCCCATACCAAACAGCGAGCTCTTTGCAATACCAAACACCTTCTTACGAGACCATGAGCTCTTCTATAGCTGACGCCCCATACTCTTGGTGCGGCCTCGAAGCACAAGGTTACCAAACGCCCAAACTATCCAGTTCATACTCCACGCCTCTCAGGCCGGTATCCCCAACGATGTCCCACACCATATCGGCCAGCGCGCCAGAGTCTCCCACATTTGCAGCGAATCCGCAGTGCAAAAGCGGAATAGACGACTACAAGGGCGGTGGCTTGGCTGAAGACTTCATGCAGAGCCAACATCAAACACAAAACTCCAGAGCTATCTCATGGCCACCCGGCTCCTCGAATCTCGAACAGTTGCAAGAAATGGACGCTTTAACCGACATACAAAGAAGTCAGAGGGATCTTCCAAATTCCAAGCAGTCCTATCGTTCTAGTCACAAGGTTGGCCGAGGCGGTAATGGTGGGAGTCATCGAACGCATGCGGCAAGAGCCAGAGTTACGTGCGATAAATGCAACCAGACTTTCAATCGGAAGACTGATCTGGAGAGGCATATTAACACGGTGAGACATACCCGATAAAACTTCCCGGCTTTTACTGATATACTCTAGGTCCACTTGAGAATGAGGCACAAGAAATGTCCTTTCTGCGGCTATGGATTTGGGAGGGGTGACATACTAACACGGTAAGGCTTTTTTTTGTTCAGAGGAGCATCGAAGCTGACATATCACGAAGGCACTTGAAGGGCAATGGATGTCCGTCCAAGCCTAGACGGGAACCTGTCGAACATGGAATCGAGGAACAGGCGTCGATGAGTCCCAGCAAGATCGAGGACTTTGTGTAGGCCAGAGCCTTCTCAGCGCAGCAAAGGTTTCAATCTCAACTCGAACACTTTGGTATGCAAGGCGATATTCCCGACATCTTTAAGTTGGAGATTTGGTACGCCCACGCCCCACACGTCGGGACGCAGGATCTACAGCACTTGTAGATGGTCACAGTGCATCGCTTTATTTGGGCGACCATATTCAAGCGGACTCGCAGGTGTTCGCTTTCCCATGGTCGTTCGCAAGCGGCCGCGAGAGTTATTTTGAGCCATCGTGCTCCACAAGCCTCACCCAAGCATCCTGAATCTCCATGATGGCCAGAAAATCTGCGTTACAGCTGTTGAGGGTTTCGCCATGAAACCTGTGGCCGGTATTGACCCAGTTAAGCGCGCGTGTCTGGTGGCTTGGCCTTGGGCGCTCGGGCCCCCCTATTCATTTCAAGCAAGGTCTACTGCTAACTCCTCGTGGATTTCATCCAACTACGTTCAATCGTGCAACAAGCTACATGACACTCCTTCGCACCTCGTTTGAAGATTTCGAAGCTGCATCTTTTCCTTGACGAGCTTATGCGCCCGTCTTTTAGGATTTTGCGCAGGCCAAACCCGACAATCTCGTCCCGTTGAAACCACCGCCTCAACGCCTTCCCCAGCACCAAAATGTCTACTACAACTACGATCAACTCAATAACCGCCTCAAATGTCGCAAGCCTCTTTCCTGGCGTCTCCACCCGCCTCGTCGGCGCCGCACCCTCCTCCGATGCCACAAATGGTGATCTCGCTGACGACCTCGCTGGCTATGACGCTGAGCAGATCCGCCTAATGGATGAAGTCTGCATCGTGCTCGACACCTCCGACAACCCCATCGGCAGTGCTTCAAAAAAAGACTGCCACCTGATGTCGAACATCAATGCGGGGCTCCTCCACCGCGCCTTCTCGGTCTTCCTCTTCGATCCCACAAGCAAAAAATTACTACTACAGCAGCGCGCGGCAGAGAAGATCACGTTCCCGAACATGTGGACAAATACGTGCTGTAGCCATCCGCTTGCGCATCCGGCAGAAGCAGGGACTGGGGATCTGGTGAGCAACGTGGAGGGCGCGAAGAGGGCGGCCCAGAGAAAACTTGGGCATGAGCTGGGAATAAAGGCGGAGCAGGTACCGGTAGAGGCTTTCGAGTTTTTGACCAGGATACACTATCTTGCGCCTAGTGATGGAAAGTGGGGCGAGCATGAGATCGACTATATCCTGTTCATTGAGGCGCAGGTGGATGTAGAGGTTAATGAGAATGAGGTTCAGGATACGAGGTGGGTGGGTGCGGCGGAGTTACGGCAGATGTTCAAGGATGTGGAGAGCGCGAGCGGGAAGGACAAGGCGCTGAAATACACACCATGGTTTCGGCTGATATGCGAGGGTATGCTGTTCGAGTGGTGGGAGGCGCTGGAGAAGGGGCAGCTAGGGAGGTATGTAGGCGAAAAGGACATCAGGAGGATGTGAGCAGCGACACGGTATGGGTGGAAGTATGGGAGACGTCTTGCCAGCTGTCTTGACCGATGATTACTTTCCGATTAGTGATACCCAATACTCGAAGCCCTATTACATTATCATGGCTTGACATCAGAGCTACAGTAGCTAGAGCAATTGAACATCCTGAAGTTGAGGCTTTCCTCCTATCTAGTAGCCGCCTTGCCACAAAATGCGGGAATAGTAGTAATCGGTTTGGAGTCAATTTTAGCATCCGTCCAGGCGAACATGGCCACAAGTATTCGGGGAAGAGCTGACTCCGGTAAGATGTGGTGGTATGCGAACTGGACGCATTCGTAGGCAATTGGGAGAGCAAGCGACATGGTGCCGTTTGCGAGACGAGGGACTCGCTCGGAAAGACTTGGTACTTTGATTCAATTCGGGGCCGAATGACTTTGAAATGAAAATCATTCTAGCGAATCGAGCGTTCGCGAAGTAGGAAAGGGCGTTAAAGCTTGACTGAGCAAGCTGGTACGCGAAGAGGATTGAGCAAATGATCAAATGGCATCTACCTCCAATCATTATCGTGCGCAGATCGAGGACACACTCCAGTTCTAGTTCAAATAGTTATCCTTATCAGGATCCCGTAGACGATAGGTATGTCTCAGCACCTCACTTCTTTTGTTTTGTACATGGCTCTCCGGAAAAGTTGATGGCAGTACACCACACCACTAAATTCTCTATCGTATCCGGGGTATCTCACTCATTCCTGGGCGTCATTGAAGGTTGATCTACCGGTTACTCCATCTCTTAAAATCTTTCCATTTCTGGTTCGTACTCCTTTTGAAACTAGTGTATGCCCAAATCAATCGAAGAAGCTGTCAAATTCTCCCAAATTCATCATAGTGTCGTCATCCAACATGTCATCTCCCGTCCCTCCCATATCTCCACCGAAGCTGTTGTCGTTGAGAAGATCATCGAAAGTGCTGTCGCCAAGATCCGGGAGATCAAATTCATTGGTAGAAGGGCCAGCACCACCAGCATTAGATGAATTGAAATTCATCATCATCTCATCGCCAGTCTGGTTGGCGTAAGTTTCTGAATTCGGAAGTAGTGAGTCAAGGGAGGCGGATTTGTCTGCTTGTCCCTTGTTGTTCTGAGCATTGATCACATTCGAAAATGCATCTGTGCCAAGTTCCATGTCAAAATCCAGATCAGCATTATTACCATCGCCTCCTTCATTTGCATCGTCGAACATAGAGTAGAAGTTGAAGCCTTGGTTCTCATCGATGGAGGTGGCTGGCGCTGAAGTCTTCGGTTCTTCCTGTGAGGCGAAGTCTGTGGAGATAGGATTTGTACCGTTTGTAATATTCAGATCAGGTGGCTTCTTTGGCGCTGTGGCAGTAGGTTGGCTGCTTTCCGTCGCTTGATTAGGTCGATCGGTTTCTTCATTCACTGCTTCTGTGGATTGGGTGGGAGGTTCATTGTTATTGACGTTGGGATTTTGTGTAGCATCGATGGTTGCTGCTTCAGCGTCTTCGACACGGGTTGCTGGGCCCTCAGCAACTAAACCGTTACTCTCCTTCGTATCCTGAACCTTGATTCGCTTCGCAGGGTTCTCTTCCATCTTCTCGGCGTCGCCATTTTGTTCGTCTGTCACCATGTCAAGCTTCCTCTTGTTCACTGCATGGGCATTTTCAGAGGCTTTTCGGGCGCGCTGAGCCCGATTGATGGCAAGTTGGTGTTCGAGGTACCACTTCGCTTCCAGCTTTGTAATCTCTGTTAGGCTAGTCAGGATAGTAGACTGACGAGAACTCACAATCTGGATTTCGCAATCATCCAAGGCATCCTGATATCGCTTCGCCGTCTGCCTGAGGACTCTCTGTGTGTGTTGCCCGTAACTTGCCGGGTCCTTGAAATAATTTGCGAGGCGAATCAGCTATGCGACAAGCAGATTAGTGAATGGTGTGCTTGCGCTGCTGATCTAGACTCACGGAGCCATTCCACATGCCCTCAAGGCTCTTCAATGGGTCGTACGGGACGGTGGTGGGAGCCATATCTCGGGCCCACTGAATGAACTGCAGGTATTTGATGGAATTGTGTAAGTGAATGGAAAGAAAATGATGAGCGTAGCAGTCTGGCTGGTGACATCATTTGCCTGTGATGGAGAGAAAGTCAGTCGCGAGGCTTGCGGTCTCTAAGTGGACGCCCATGCCTCTTAAATGCCCTGTAAACGAGAATGGCACCTGCGTCTCTTGCATGCTATCGCTCCCTAGTCTTGGTTCTTGGTCCCCTTAGCATGTTCAACTTTTGTCCGGGAGGGCTAGTCCATACATCGTTAAAAGATTTTCACCCCGGGAGTCAAATTAAGCGCAGCGTCTCTGCTGGCACCTGCACAAACCTGCGACCACTCAAGCTCTCAGCCTTGACCATCCACCTCTTCCGCGTCTTCCTCTTCTTTCTTCCAATTCCTTTCGTCGTCTTCGTCACTTGGAATTTGCATCGCAAGTTGGGCGTCGGGAAAGGGTTCGAGCGATTTCCTCTCTCCATTCCTTCTGGTCCTCTTTGGCATCTTTCCCTCGACTTTCCTCCGTGCAACCTTCTCCTCGACCATCCTTAGCTTCTTCGTCAGCTTCTGCGAACTATTCCTTCTTGGCTGCCCATATCTCTTGGCTTGATACACTTGGACTGCGACCTGTGTGCCCGACCTCGAGTCCTTGCTTTCGATTAGCATCGAAACCTATTCCTCAGCAACAAATCAAGAGCCGTGCTGGACAGAATCTTTGTCAACATCTTGTCCATCCGCGAGAGCACTGTTTGGGTTATAGTGCAGCTCCAGATCCTCTTTTTTTTGGCCTAGGGCTTGGCTTTAATCCAACCTAGCCGTCTAGTGCGATTTCAGCCTTATCGGTTTCCTCAACGGTCTCTGCTACGCATTGGAAAGATGGACGAAAACATTCCTCCTTCCTCGCTCGCATCTCTACCTCCACCACCGCCGCCATCCGCAGGCGCACCTGGTCAGATGTCTTACGACAGCGCACCTGGCAGCAATGGTCAGGCCAATCCTCACATGCCTCCACCACCTCTACCTCCTGTCGTCATACCTCAAAACAACAATCCCATACCCACTGCGATAAATTCTCCATCATCTGGGGACATACTGTCGCCAGCAAGCTCTGGTGGTTATGTCCGCAGAGCTGCGCCAGAGCCAAATAAGAGGGCATTGTATGTTGGTGGTCTTGATCCACGCGTCACGGAAGAGGTACTTAGACAGATCTTCGAGACAACTGGACACGTTCAAAGCGTGAAGATTATTCCAGATAAGACTGTAAGTTCTACAAAATCTACAAAGATAGACCCCTTGAGCCCAAAGATTTCATCACTACTTGCTTAAGTATGGGTGCAAGAACCTTTTTTCTTCCGCCGTACTACCTTTTATTTTGCTAAACTATTACTTCGACAACCTTGTAGCTAAGCGCAACTTCACCACAGTTCCAATCGAAGGGCCTCAACTATGGCTTCGTTGAATACGACGACCCAGGAGCGGCTGAGAGAGCCATGACCACTCTTAACGGGCGCAGAGTCCACCAGTCGGTGCGTTCAATTGCATTTGTGACGTCACACCTCAAACTGACACCACCAGGAAATCCGTGTCAATTGGGCCTACCAATCGAACAGTAACAACAAAGAGGATACTTCCAATCACTTCCACATCTTTGTCGGAGATCTCAGCAACGAAGTCAATGACGAAGTCCTTCTCCAGGCTTTCTCGGCCTTTGGTAGTGTCTCGGAAGCTCGCGTCATGTGGGACATGAAGACTGGCCGGTCTCGTGGGTATGGATTTGTGGCTTTCCGTGAACGTCCTGATGCCGAGAAGGCATTGGCTTCAATGGATGGTGAATGGCTTGGATCTCGTGCCATCCGATGCAATTGGGCAAACCAGAAAGGTCAACCTTCAATTTCCCAGCAACAAGCCATGGCAGCTATGGGCATGACTCCGACGACTCCCTTCGGTCACCATCATTTCCCCACTCACGGCGTTCAGTCTTATGACATGGTCGTCCAACAGACTCCCCAGTGGCAGACAACTTGCTATGTCGGAAATTTAACTCCATACACCACCCAGAATGATCTTGTCCCGCTGTTCCAGAATTTTGGCTATGTGGTAGAGACGCGCTTCCAATCAGACCGTGGCTTCGCCTTCGTCAAGATGGACACCCATGAAAATGCTGCTATGGCGATCTGCCAACTATCTGGCTACAATGTCAACGGTCGTCCATTGAAATGTTCGGTAAGTTCTTCTTTCCCGATCATGGCCTTCATTTTTACTCAGACTCTTTTAGTGGGGGAAAGATCGTCCTCCTACAGGCCAATTTGAGCAATACTCTCCACAGACTTCCTTGGGCTCAGCCATGAATTCTGCTTCTACACCAGGAGGATACGGAACTCAACCATCTCCCTATTTCCCACAATACGGCGGTCCACCAGGTCCTATGACTCCTCAAGGTAACTTTGTTGTCACTCATTCTCATTATGTCTATTGACTTGTTGCAGGTCCAAGTCCGGTTGGCCGGCCTGCCTGGGAAACTGCTCAGCAACACACCCCTTACGGCGGTCAAGCCATGCCTGGGCAAGGAATGCCCGGCCAAGGGCTACCTGGACAGGGAATACCTGGTCATGGTATACCTAACCAGGCTTATGGCCAGATGCCAGGAAGTGCAGGTGGGTATGGCCGTGGACAAACGACTCAAATTGGCGGATGGAATCAGGGCCAACCTCCTCAGAGCTACGGCAACGGATACCAAAGCTACCAGGGCTAGCCGGCTTCGGTTCATAGAACGACAAATCCAAGGATAATTCCCTATCTTGCGGCAGACTTCACAAGGCAGACGGCTTATTGGAGGAACGGGGGCCGGTCTGGAGTGTGAGCTGAACGTGACCCTCATAAACTGATTGAGAAGATTGTTTGGCAATCATGGTTTGGACCGGCCCCGAAATTGTCTCCCAGCAAGCATCGTTGCTGTCTCTGCATCAAGCACGGCTCAGTGTTTCCTTAATGTTACGCACAATGATTTGTTACCTCCGATACCCCAATTTGAAATAGTCTCATTGCGTCTTGTATTCACGAGGGCGGTCTCGGCTCACGTAAAAGTTGTCCTTGTTGCGTTCAGCATACTGCCGACTTGTTTTGACCGTCGGCTCTGAGTCTGTCACGAGTTTACGAGTTACTTATCATTCAAGCACATGTTTTCAGGTGTTGACCTGGGACGCGTAGCTCATATGTCGGAGAGGAATTTAATCAGATAGATGTATGTTGCCTTGAAATACTATGCTAGACGGCATGTCAATTGAAATTGCTAGGTGAACTGGAAGGGGTTCCCTTTGCTGAGTCTCATGATGTCGGGAGTCCAATCGAACTCTCGAGTACAACGAAAACATATGACCTATGGCAATGCCGGGGAAGTGTAATAGCCACCCATCACGGGTAGGGTGGTCTGGAGTGCCAAGAGATTTTTCGGAGCACGCGAGGTCTTTCACGCGTTCGCCGACTCATACGGGTGCGATCAGTCTGCAACGCAAGTGTAAATTCCAAATAGAGCTCCACCAGGTGGCTTCTTTTCGGCGGTGAATGACCTTTTACAGGCTGAATGCCTTCTTGCCGGCTGCAAATGGCTCCTTGAAGTCGCCTGACTCATTCATCAGAAGAAGCATTATGTTTACTAGAGCCGTCCAAGATCATTCTGCACCAGCAACAGTGAAGACTCGAAAGCCATTGCATCCTAATGCAACAAAAATGAATGTCTCGAAACCGTCAGAGTCGAGCAAACGGAAGTTTGATCGCACCATAAGCAGTACAAGCAGTCTTGGGGCTCTACACAACTCGACCTACTTCTTCGATGAGAATGATTTTGAGGACGATGGAGCCATTGACTTGACGGGTGGCACACCTCCGAGACCAAAAGCTAGCCCTGTGAGCTATCCATCTCTCGAAGCCCGCTTCACCGATGTGGACTATCCTAAGCTGCCTCCTGCACCTGCACCTGCTCCGCCAGACAGCCGCACCCAGGCCCCTTCAAGCAGTGCGCCCATTCCTTGGTCTTCGTCACCACCTAGTCACTACCAACCTCCTCCTAGCAAAAGAAGGACTATGCCTTGGCTAGACAAGGATGGCAACGACAAGACAGCGACGTATACTCCGCTTCCCGCAGACAAGGACAACCATGCGCCATACCCTTGGAACAAAACCGCTTCTGCCGTAAAAGATGAGCAAAAAGAGCTTAGAAGACGTAATAAGCAGCGTGGGTCGCAGATGAAGCCTGAAGGGACTGCTGTAGTGGGCAAAAGGTCGTCCATCACGCATGTCCCCACGACCTTCTTGAGCGAAGAGCAAAGAGGAATCTTGAAGGCGGTAGTAGATGAGGGCAAAAGCGTTTTCTTCACTGGCTCAGCTGGTACAGGGAAGTCTGTGTTAATGAAGCAGATCATCGCCAAACTGAGGGACAAGTACGTCCGGGAGCCAGATCGAGTAGCTGTAACAGCATCGACGGGCCTCGCTGCTTGCCACATTGAAGGCACTACGTTACACAGCTTTGCAGGCGTTGGACTAGCTAAAGAGCCGGCACCAGAGCTCGTCAAAAAGATCAGGAGGAACGCCAAGACGAAGTCGCGATGGCTGCGGACAAAAGTCCTTGTCATTGATGAGATCAGTATGGTTGACGGAGACCTGTACGATAAGCTTGAGCATATTGCTCGTGCTATTCGAAACAACGGCCGCCCTTTTGGCGGGATTCAGCTCGTAATCACAGGAGATTTCTTTCAACTTCCGCCAGTCCCAGAGAAAGGCAAGGCAGCCAAGTTCGCCTTTGACGCTGCAACATGGAACACCACCATTGAACATACCATTCTACTTACGCATGTATTTCGACAAAAGGACCCTACCTTCGCCAATATGCTCAACGAGATAAGGTTGGGCAAACTTACTCCTGCATCGATCAAAGAGTTCCAGCGACTCTCACGACCTTTGAAATACGAAGATGAAATCTCTGCCACGGAATTGTGAGTCGAAGTTTCCTTGTCGACACGACTTGCACGCTGACGAACTTTAGGTTTCCACTTCGTGCCGAGGTCGATAATGCCAATAGCAGCAGGATGAATATGCTTTCGGGGGAAGAAATGGAGTTCCATGCCCTTGATAGCGGATCAGCCGATCCCACTACAAGAGAGAAGCTTCTCGCCCAATTCATGCCGCAACCCTTGCTTAAACTGAAGAAAGGAGCGCAAGTCATGCTCATCAAGAATATCGATTCCTCACTCGTGAACGGTTCACTGGGGATAGTCCAAGCCTTCATGGATGCGAACTGCTTCAACATCTACACGAGAGATGAAGAGGCTTATCTACAGGCCCAGAAGTCAGGAGGCGGGAGCGATGACGAGGAGAATGCGAAAGCTGGTAAAAAGATTAGCGCTGCTTTGTACAAGAATAACACTACTCCTGGTAGGCGTTGGCCCTTGGTTCGATTCAGCTTGCCAGATGGCACTTCCAGAGAGCTACTTTGTGAACCCGAAGACTGGATAACCGAGGCTCCAGGTGGTGAGGTCCTTGCCAAGAGAGTGCAGGTCCCCCTGATCCTTGCATGGGCTCTTTCCATTCATAAAGCCCAAGGTCAAACCATTGAGCGAATCAAGGTCGACCTGGGTAAAGTCTTCGAAAAAGGGCAAGCTTATGTTGCGCTGAGTCGTGCTACCAGCCAAGTTGGATTGCAGGTGCTCAGGTTCGATCCAAAGAAGGTGATGGTACATCCAAAGGTCATACAATTCTATCGCAATCTTGTTACTGCAGGCTCCATCTCGGCAGAGGATACCAACAACGTTGAGAGTATACCAAGAGCTGCAAAGACGGAGCAGGAGACTATTAACTTGGAAGACGAGAGCGACGAGGAGTTGAGATACATGTACGCATAGAGATGTCAATCCTACATCCAAGGAGATTGCTATCTGAAATTAGGTACGGTACATGCCATTGATAGCAAGCCTGTTTCGGCAGTAGTACATAAACCGTGTTGGACTTCCACTCAGTATTATTGAGGTTATGAACATAGTGTATTGATTAACGTCTCTCTTTGTGTCTTCCAAATACGGAGTGGCCCTTGGGAAGCTTTAGGGGAAGTGAGATGAGAAAGGAGTCTTGGCAACCACTTTCTTTTAAGGCCAAGCCTTGTAGATTGTAGAACATCAGCGCGTATGCCGATACCGTCGCATGCCTGATTCAGCGCAGTGCCTCCCGCCTGGACCTTCTACGAGGGTTGCCAAGTGCGACCCTTAATGTCACGATGATACTCGCGGAAGTCGCCCAATTTTCAGCGCACGAACGCTATGGAGAGCGTACAACCTCAGGCAGAGAAGCCGGTGCCATTCCCAAACGTCACGGATGAGAACAAAGATCAGCATGCACCTGAGAACACGGACACTCGAGGTCGAGGAAAGAGCGAAAGCACGTCTACTGGACACAAGCGAGGACTTTCCGGCAGTATACTCTCGAAGATCTCGTTACTTCGTAGCAACAGTGGAGATAAAGCGGCCCTGAGTGGCAGTACAGATAGTGATGAAACGCGGTCGGGATCTGGAGGGGCAATGGCAGCCGCACAACAAAGTGTCAGGCAGAGGAAGAGGAAGGGCTCATTGAGAAAGACGGCGCTGCTGGGCAAGGGGCGCGATCGCAAGGGCTCGGATGTGAAAGAGAAGGCGAAATCGCCGTTGTCGAGTCCTAGATCACCTGACGAGAATGAGAGAGAGAGTCCGGCCGCGCTGCAGCCGCAAGAAGTTGAGAAGGACGTGGACGTTACGCCACGGCCGAGCTATGAGCTACAGAGTCCTGTCTCTCCCGTCTCCCCACCCAGATGGCCACTACTCTCGAGATCGCGAGTATCCCTGGCATCCATTAGATCGAGCGTGCCTTCTGTCGAACCAGCATCATCTGCGGCCTCGATCACCAGCCCTACCTTACCAACCGACGCCTCAACAACGGACGACGACGAGCAGATAGCATTCCCCCGCGTTCCGTTCGCCGCTCCTCGAAAACCCCCTTCTAGCAGCGGAGACTCGTACTTTCCGCCCCAGCATTCCATACAGAACCAAAACCTCCGTATCCTGCGCCACCGAAGCTCCTTGAATCGTACCAAGTCTCCGCTTGCGACACAGCCTACATCTCTAACAAACTCACCTGTTCCGAGTGAGGGTCTCGATTCCGAATGGGATTATTCGGAGACCGCGTTCTGGGGATACGTTATCTTGATAATTACGTGGTTGGTTTTCGTCGTGGGTATGGGCAGCTGCTTCGACGTTTGGAGCTGGGCATGGGATGTTGGCGAGAAGCCGGAGACACTGCCAGAGCTCGAAGACGACCCGACTCTACCCATTGTCGGCTACTATCCCGCGCTACTAGTGCTAACGTGTATCATGGCGTGGGTGTGGGTTGTGGTGGCTTGGGTGGGGATGAAGTATTTCAGACATGCAGACTTGAGGGACGGTGGGTGAGAATACGAGAAGGTGCGGTTTCCAAAGGTCTCAAAGAGGAGCCCTCTTTAAATCCAGAGAAAGGTCTACCAGAGGGTTACCAAAACTCAGTGGCCGTCAGGAGCGCCTCTTACATGAATGAAAATCAATAGATCCAATTTAAACTCATTAACGTATAAGCGCCTTGCACCGCCGCTCCCATAACGGTATCAGTAAAAGCTGTTGGGTTGGCATATCTGCTCAATTCTCAAACCCTCCAGCGCCTGACACCACCGCTTCCATAACGCCGTCAACAAATTTTGAAGCGTTGTCAACTCTGCCGAGCTGTAAGATTCTCAACTCTATGATTGAGCTCATCAAACGCTTCGTCAACACCGAGGGCGGGTTTCAATTTCGATACGCAGGCAGGTATCGGTGTGACAGCTCCGTTTGTGGATGGCGTGGCTATTCCTCCTCCCGGCGCCTTCGTAACGAGCCCCTTGCTCAGTGCGAATCCCGAGTCACGGTTGGCTGATGGGTCAGGATCGTAGAACTCATCCTTTATAGGTCGTATGAAGACCGTTTGATTACAGATCGTGACAACCGTGTTTGTAGGGACCGAGAGCCAGTTGTGGCGCTCGAAGGTGAGAGGCTCGCTTGCGACAAGGACGACATCTGATGCTTTGTCACGCCGCTCCATCTTGAAGTGGCCTTTCGTCTTGCCTTCGACCCAGTCTGTGCCAGAGGAGTAGTACAGGCTTGCTGCAGCATCGGTCTTACTGCTCACGTATCTCGTCACGACCACTGTATGGCCGTCTGTCACGGCGAAGTTGAGTAGACTGCGAGTCTCAACTTCAGCAACGTTGTGTTCGACGGGGACGGCTTTGACGAAGGCGTTTATCTTGGCGATTGTCTGCTTCATGGCACGGCGAAGAAGTTTCTGGCCAAATCCATCAGGCGGTTCCGAGCTAGGATCGACGCCGAGTTCTTCGAGCGTATGGAGGAATAACGCAAAAGCCCATTCAGAGTCTGTGCCACCGCGGACACCTAGATACCATTTGTCGGCGAGCGAGTCACCAAGAGGTCGTTTGACGTATTTCCAGCTGCCAATATTGCCGTTGTGCATCCACATTAGCGTGTTGTGTTGGAACGGGTGGCAGTTGTTCTCGGCAAGCGAACCTTCGGTCGTGGCGCGGACGTGAGCAAATATGAGGTGAGAGCAGATCTTGGGCGCCAAGCGTTCCAAGTTCACGCAGTTCCAGGCCGGTAAAGTAGACGTGAAGATACAAGGATCAAGACCAAGAGAGTCGTCGGTGTACCAGCCAACGCCAAAGCCATCACCGTTGACAGGCCGACGCCTGTCGAGGCGGAGGCGGGAGTCATACGATTGGGTGAGTATCGAGTGAGAGGGTTCTGTAATCAATTTGCTGAGGATGATGGGCTTGTTGCCCTTGTATACCTGTATCATATCAGCACCTGCGCCATGTGAGGTTTGCCAGTAGTGTGAATTCCTGAAAGGCCGCATATAGTGATGCCTTTTGATGCTACAAACTCACCATGAAGCGACACATTGTAGCAAATGTCAAACTTGTGTATGCAGAGAAAGAAAGAGCCTTGGATAGTAACTATTTCTCTTTTTGAGTAGTGACGATGAGCAAAAACGATACGCGTATGTATGTTAAGAGAACCACACTGATGGAAGCAAGTTGCCAGTTAATGCTGCAAGGGTAGCATTAAATTCTATAAGTAAGATGTGAGACCTGCGCCTTTGTTTGCTGTGAACTGAGGAAGAGAACCGGAGGGAGCACTGCAGCCATTGTACGCCAGAGGACAGCCCAAGACCAAGAATTGGCCTCGACGTCGACAGTTGCGGTGAGAGATTGGGGGGAGTGACACGGTGAATCTGGCAGAAATAAAAGAGATAACGTGTCCATTTTGTCTACTCACCGCTGTCTTGAATGACACAGTTGAATCACATCAGGAACGCCAAGGATTAGCCACACAACGGTGGCCTTTTCGGCCGCTTGACGCAGCATCGTCACGGCTTCCTCGTTCGCCCTGCGGAAAAAATGTCTCCCCCCAAATCCTCTTCGCCCCCCGCAAATGATAGATCCTGACCTGTGATGAGCACTCGACTCCTCTCGAGCAGAGTTGGCCCTCTCCTCGGGCGCGCGGCCGCTCGCCGCACGCTCTTCACTGGTGTCTCATCCAAAAGTGGCGGTCTCCTTCGCGCGAACGCAGATAGTCAGTCAGCAATATTACCGTCGAAATGGAAGAGACGGCTGTGGCCACTTGGCGCCAACGCAATACACAATGTTCCTGCCGTGCGGTCTTACTCATTCGAAAGGGTCCTGCCGAAACTGGCGTTGAAGATGGCGAGGATACCAGCTATGTTTGGAGGTGCGATGATTGCGGGACTGGCGTATATTCAGTATCAGGCTGCGCAAGCTGGGAACTATGTGGTCGATATGTTTGGAAGGGCAGGTGAGGCAGCGAGCGGGGCTGCTAGTGAGCTTTTTGCCAGCGGGAAGGGAGTGGTAGAGCAAATTGGGACAGGATGGGACAAGACAAAGGAAGGCTTTGGGGTGGACATAGAAATGCCTGAGTGGTTGCAGAAGATACTGAGGATGAGAGAAGAGTCAGACAGAAATGGTGGCAGTGGTGATGAAGGCAGTGAACCACCAAAGCAGTCAAGGGCCGGAGGTGCGGCAGCGGCAGGTGCAGCGACAGGCGTGGCACTTGGGTACGAGCAGTCACCTGAAGATGAATCGAGGTTGAACGAGCAGATTGCCAGGGATGACCAGATGATGATTTTAACGAAGAAAATGATCGAGATCAGGGGCATGCTACAGGGCGTGGGACAGTCGGGCACATTGACACTGCCGTCGATTGTCGTTATTGGGTCTCAGTCATCCGGCAAGAGCTCGGTGTTGGAAGCTATTGTGGGACACGAATTTTTGCCTAAAGGTTCGAATATGGTGACCCGGAGGCCAATTGAGCTCACACTCGTCAACACCCCTGACGCGAAGGCTGAGTATGGGGAATTCCCTGCGCTGGGATTGGGCAAGATCACGGATTTCTCATCAATCCAGAGGACATTGACAGATCTGAATTTAGCTGTGCCGGTAGAGCAGTGTGTCACGGATGAGCCGATACAGCTCTCGATCTTCTCACCCAATGTGCCAGATTTGCAGCTCATCGATCTGCCAGGTTATATCCAAGTTGTCGGGCGAGATCAGCCTGTGGAGCTCAAGCAGAAGATCTCAGATCTGTGCGACAAATACATACAACCACCGAACGTGATCCTAGCCATTTCTGCAGCTGATGTGGATCTTGCGAATTCTACTGCGCTTCGAGCCAGTAGGAGAGTTGATCCTCGGGGCGAGAGAACCATTGGAGTTATCACTAAATTGGATCTGGTGGAACCTCGACGGGCCGTCGATATGCTTTCAGACAAGCAGTACCCGCTACGATTGGGATATGTTGGCGTGGTTTGTAAGATGCCGCAGGCAACTACGGGAATATTCTCAAGAGCTGGTGGTAACCTCACAAGTGCCATCACTAAGAACGAAAACGCCTATTTTTCATCACATCCTCTCGAATTCGGACCTGAATCACAGCTCGCGGTAGGCACATCAACATTACGCAAGAAGCTCATGTATGTCCTTGAGCAGACAATGGCATCCAGCCTCGCTGGAACAAGAGACGCTATTGTACAGGAACTGGAGGAGGCAACGTACGAATTTAAAGTACAGTACAACGACCGACCACTCAGCGCAGAATCGTATCTCGCAGAAACCCTTGACAGCTTTAAGCACTCTTTCAAAGAATTCAGTGAACAATTTGGCCGGTCACAGGTCAGAGAGATGCTGAAGGAGACTCTTGAGCAATGTGTCATGGATCTCCTGGCGAAGCGATATTGGAACAAACCTGTGGACGATCTCACCCTAACTCCTTACGAGGCGGATGCACTGGCGGATTTACCCAAATCGGATCCTCCATCGCTGCACTGGCAGCGGAAGCTCGACGCCGCAACTTCAGAATTGACCAAGCTGGGCATTGGACGATTAGCGACAACAGTCGTGGCGAATGAGCTGCAAGCTCAAGTCGACCGACTAGTCAGTAGTTCTACGTTTGCAGCACATCCGTACGCGCAGAAAGCGATAACAGAAGCAAGCTCAAGCATTCTAAACGACCGCTTCTACAGTACCAGCGACCAGGTGGAAAACTGTATCAAACCGTTCAAGTTTGAGATCGAAGTCGAGGACAATGAATGGAGCAAGGGGAGGGAGAGCGTGAGTAGGGTGCTGAAGAATGAGTTAAAGGATTGTGATGGAGCACTCAAACAACTAGAAGAAAAGGTAGGAAAGCGGAGGCTGAAAGACGTCACTTCATTTATCGATCGGGTGAGAAAGGGAGATGTCGTTCTTGAAGGAGATGGTTCAGGCGGTGCAGGCGGTTTCAGCTCCGCACTCTTACAGAGAGGTACACTCCCAATTCCGAAATCTTAAGTTGATATCGAGTGCTGACTTCGTTTTAAATACAGGGCGCGAAGCAATCTTCCTTCGCGATCGAGCTTCCATCCTGCAGATGCGGCTCGCGGCCATCCGATCACGTCAATGTGCCACAAAGAACAACAAATACGCCTGCCCCGAAGTTTTCCTTGACGTTGTGGCTGACAAGCTAACTTCTACCGCCGTCCTCTTCCTCAATGTCGAGCTACTATCAGAGTTCTACTACAATTTTCCACGGGAGCTGGATGTACGGCTTGGACGGGGTCTAAGCGAGGCGGAAGTGGAAAGGTTTGCCAGAGAAGATCCGAAGATCAGGCGACATCTGGAAGTCGTGAGAAGGAAAGAGAAACTAGAGCTCGTTCTGGAGAAGATAGAAGCAATGAGGGAGCTGGAGAGTAAGAGTCGCAAGACGCAGGGCGGTAGCAAGGGAGAGAAGTTACCAGGCGCAGCGGCGAAGGAGAGGAGCAGGGGATGGAGCATTTTTTAAGCATCGTTCGGATCTTGAGTGGAGATACATCGGGTTGGAAGGTTTAGGGTTGCATATGTTTGAGGAGGAAGAACAGATACCATGGGGGGAACAGACGGCGTTTTGGAACCTAGCGGTTTTATGAAGAGGTTCTGTCTTTATACATTGTAAGGCAGATATGTACACATCAACTCCTCAATCCATGCAATGCAGATCAAGAATACACATGGCTGGCTCTATAGCCACGGTCTAGGTCCTCACCACGACAAGGGATCGCTGCTCATCATCGAATGCTTAGCCTCGCTCAAACAAAAGGGTCTCAACTGACACTTGTCCAACCGAATAGTGCAAGCTCATTTCATGTCAGCTAATATGGACCCTTCGCACCCCTCTGGCTGTGCTTGTTGTTGAAACTCATCATGGCTGCATTATCCTTCTGTGTGTTCCACTCCGAATAGGTCTGACCCTGAATATTTTCCATCGCACCTTGCTTGGTCCTTGCCTCCCTTCCTCCTAACCTGTCGCCAATTTTGACAACAGAGAAACGAATCATACGCGGATCGAGACCCAAGGACCGGCGGACAGATTGCTGTGTAGAGGCGGAGGCGTCGAACCGCATAACAAAGTAATGGCCGGTGTGGTGTTGCGATTGGTGCTTCGTGGTCGGTTTGGGGAGGAGAAATGGGCCCCAGTTGGTGATACCGCGGATCACGCCACGAGACGAGAGTATTTGCTGGCCAGCTGTGCGGGCGATTCTGGGATCGAATGTTAGTGGGTTGTTGCGGAGGGGTTTGGAGGAGAAATGTGGGAGGCAGCCATACTCTTTGATCTCGGACAGGTTGCCCGGACGGACCTTAGGTAGATGTCAGTATGTCTTGGAAAGAGGTGAACGGTTTGAGCATTTACATACCACCGCTATCAGCTCGTACAGCATCTCATCTGTTGTAGGGTATCATTGCTGTAGATTTCCCGTCAACTGAAGAACCAAAAGTTTCATCCGACCTCCGAAGTTCATTTCCCGCCAAGCGATTCCGCAACGGCAGCTACAAAATAGTATCCCACTCTTTTTCGTCACCTCCTCACCTCAAGCTCTAAACACATTCTCTTATTGCCGATATGGCAAGTGCTACTGCGCGGTTCGTGGTGCCCATCCGGCAGGCGCTCTCTAACCAACGGGCACCAATGGCTCGGCAATATATGCAGCGACCGCATGTGTGTCAATGGAAGGGAAAAGCTAGGAGGACGTTTTCTGTCAAAGCTGCCTGTGGGTACTTTTCTACATGCTGCACTGTCATAGCCGAGTGTTACTGACATTCATCACACAGTGGAGGTAAAGAAGTACACCGAAGATCATGAATGGATAGAGCTTGATGGAGACGGAAAGATTGGTACTTTGCTTAAACGTCTTTTGGTCGGACATCTGCTTACAGGCCTTGCAGGCACAATCGGCATAACGGACTACGCCTCAAAAGCACTCGGTGATGTGGTCTATGTCGAACTACCGGAATCTGGGATACAGGTCGGCCAAGGTGATGCGATCGGGGCTGTGGAGTCTGTAAAATCAGCTTCGGATATCCTGGCTCCTGTGTCCGGCAAAATTGTTGAGGCGAATGCGTTGCTGGAGGAGAAGCCAGCTACTATCAATAAAGGACCGGAGGCAGAAGGGTGGTTTGCTAAAATCGAGCTCACAGATGTAAAAGAGCTTGACTGCTTGATGAGCAAGGAGGACTATGATAATTTTGAGAAAGAATGATATTACACACAACACTCTACCACTTCCACACTTTCTGAGATTTAGCGACCATCGGGGCGAGCACATAACAGGGAGGATGCTAGCCTTCTCGTGTAAGGCCATGGCACCAAGACCACGTTCATCGTTGGACGCTGACTCTCCTTCCTTCAACCCCACAA
>Ga0335072_10002137_pt1 | contig 31131 bp, 19 predicted proteins | sample Lox_Sample_21_FD_206725 | JGI IMG/M metagenome (GOLD analysis project Ga0335072, IMG submission 206725) | Soil microbial communities from Loxahatchee National Wildlife Refuge, Florida, United States - Lox_Sample_2.1 | ecosystem: Environmental > Terrestrial > Soil > Wetlands | place: USA...
GTCTTTTTGCGGCTACGCGCTCACGTTCGGAACGCGCAGCGATTCCGGCAAGCTGGTCGCCGGACTTTTCTTCATTCGCCTTCGCAAATAAATCGCGAAGATCAGCAAATTTGAACGATTCGTTCATATGAGCCAATAGGAAGAAGTCGGCTCGGCAAAGCTCCATTCTCACAGTCGCCGGTGAACCCCAGAAGGGAATCCTAGGCCGGATCAGGCACTGCCTCAAGTTCGAAATTTAGGACATATGTCAATATCTAGGATGAGTGCACGGTGAGTGAGGAGTGTATTGGCACCTTCTTACTCACTCCAGAAAGCGCACCTCTGCATCTCTAGGCCTGATGGACTTCTGAACTGGAGCCTGGTGGAGAAGGAAGTGGTGGCTCAATTAGGCGCGCACTCCCGAAGATGCCAGAACAAGTATCCGTTTTGACACTGACCCTTGGAGTATCCGTTCAGCTGCGGCCAGAAATAGAAATGCACCCCACATTTCTGATTTGAACTGCAGCAACGAACCGTTGTGCGCGCGCAGTCATTCAAATCGACGCGGTTTTTAACGCACTGTACACTTTGTGAGGGTACATAGCTGGTTGACGAGACGCAAAATCTGACTTTTCGGCTCTCGTTCGATGCTCGCCGAGAGTTTGATTTTGAGGGATCAAGACTGAGATCCCATGGCGGCCTGACTCCGATTCGCCGGTTGGATCGATGAATAGAATTGAAGAGGCCCGTCGAGGAACAACTGGCAGGGTGTCGTGCGCTTAAGAGCGGCCATAGAGAGTGTCATTTGGAGAAGCCGATGTTGGATCGGTTGGCACTGGAGGAGCCGGGCTATAACTAATGAACTTAGACTTCGATTGGGTGCATTGGTCGCTATTTCCGCAGCTCTGATCACCCTGTTAAGCGGATGCGGAAGCGGTAGCAGCGAACCGACTTTGAGTTCGATTGTTGTAACCCCCGCGAACAGCACCGTCGCGCAAGGAATTGTCCAGCAGTTCAAGGCGACAGGGATCTATTCGGACAACGGTACGCTGGATTTAACTTCCACGGCCCAATGGACCTCGTCGGCCTCAGATGTTGTCACCGTCAATGCAGGGGGCATAGCCTACAGCTTGGGTATCGGCACCACCACGATCAGAGCTTTATCCGGCTCGATCAGTGGGACGACCAATCTAACGGTCAACGCTTCTCCATTCTCCGAGGTTATTCAGCACGTCGTAGTGATGGTCCAAGAGAACCGCACACCAGATAATCTGTTTCACGGCCTTCCTAACGCGGACATTGCCAACAATGGCACAAATTCCGCCGGTCAAACAATCACGCTCATGGCAGCTTCGCTGGACACGAATTATGATCTGGCCCATAGCCACGATGCTTTCAAAGCTATGTATGACGGAGGCAAGATGGACGGGGCAGATAAGATCGGCGTTAGCTGCTCAGCAAATACAAAGGACTGCCCCCCACCCAACCCTCAATTCAAGTATGTGAATCCCTCTGAAGTTCAGCCATATTTCCAGCTCGCCGAACAGTACACATTTGGTGACCATATGTTTCAATCAAACCAAGGACCGAGCTTCCCTGCCCATCAGTTCATTATCTCCGGGACCTCGGCTCCTTCGGCCTCCAGCGATCTGTTCGCTGCGGAAAATCCCATCGTGCCCGCTGGTATTGCATCCACGGGAGAAGGTGCTGGATGCAACGCCCCACTGGGTACATTTGTAAAAATGATTGATCCGTCCGGCATGGAATCATCAGAGCTGTACCCATGTTTCGAACATCAGGCGCTGACCGATTTGCTCGACGCTCAGACCATTAATTGGCAATATTACGCCCCATCGGCGGAAAATACTTCCATTTGGGTAGGGCCCGACGCTATCCGCCATATCCGCTTCGGGGGCGACTGGAATAACGTGATTCTCAATCAGACGCAGATTCTAAAAGATATTGCCAACGGCCAGTTGGCGCGAGTTTCGTGGGTAATACCAAGCGGGCAGGCGTCCGACCATGCCGGAATTAATGACGGATCAGGGCCGTCTTGGGTGGCTTCGGTCGTAAACGCTCTCGGGAGCAGTCCATACTGGCCGAGCGTGGCGATCATCATCACGTGGGACGATTGGGGGGGGTGGTACGATCATGTACCCCCGCCTTCGATACTGAATTCTTACGAGTATGGTTTTCGGGTGCCGCTCATAGTCGTGTCGCCTTATGCGAAACGGGCTTATGTTTCTCACGTCGACCACGATTTCGGCAGCATACTTAAGTTCATCGAGGTGGTTTTCAAACTGCCTTCGCTGGGATTCATCGATGCGCGTGCTGACGACCTGTCAGACTGTTTTGCTTTGACCCAAGCAGTGACTCCGTTTAAGCCGATTGCCGCGAAATTGACCGCGCAGTATTTTCTTTCAGATAAGAGCCCCCCGCTCCCGCCTGATGACGACGATAAATAGCTTCCATGGAACCTACGGCAGGGAAATAGGACGCAGAGATGACTCTGCAAGTGCCGCTAGCGGACCGTGCGGGGGATCATTTAAGGCCCTCATTGAGGGGGACTGAGTCAGGCTGGGGTTGTGTATTGGACCCGGCTTAGACTGCCTGACGCATTTCTAGATGTGCTCTCAATTAAATTCAGCCATCTTTTCCATGAATCGTGTTTAGGATTAGTGCTCCATTGCCTATCGGCGAAAGAGATTCGTTTTGGCAAATTTGTCGCAGTTTGCCTTGGAACGACCTCGGGCGAGGAAAGCTGAAATTCTTATGCAGCACAAAGAGAAGCGGTTCGATTCAGCTCCATCGGACCTTGCTTTTGTCCGAAAGCTACACGAATTATTTACTCAGACTCCGATTGGTTATTTAGATCTCAGAGGTACGAAAAAGAACATTCTCGATACCCGACGAATCCAGCAAAATCGGAGACGTTGTACGAAGTAAAAGTAAGATTTAGTCAGGAAATTTGACATCAGCCGCGACGCCAAAGAAGAGGGAAGGCTTCGGACTCCGAATTGAGCGCCTACTGAGCAGAACGCCCGTTCTATTTAGAGCCGCACTTTACCGCCGACTCGCTTTGGTGTATACAACTGCTCACCGGGGCGGAGCTACTCAGAAATCTTGGATGCTTAAGTTGTTTATACCCCTGCGGATGTGTGCACAATTTTGTGCAAGGAGATCAAAGCTTGAGAACCTTTGGCCTAGCATTCATTCTGTCGAGCGTCCTTTTTGCCTCAAGTTGCTTACTCTCTGGGTGCGGCGTCGGTAACACGTCGGAACCTGCGATTACCGTTACGCCCTCACAGGCTGTCCTATCGGCAGGACAATCACTGCAATTCAATGCCGCAGTGATTGGGGTCCCAGTTCCCAACCCTCAGTGGCTAGTTAACGGCATTGTTGGCGGCTCGGCGTCGATCGGGACCATCAGCGGGGCAGGGTTGTATACTGCGCCCACAAGACTTAGTTCGACGAATGTGCAAATAAGTGCGACTGACCCAGCGAAGGGATCATATTCTGCGCCTGTTTCAGTTTCCTTCTTCGATCCAGACAATTTCCAGCCAGGGGTTGTTTCGGCTACGATCAACCCTCTTGTAGCCAGTTACACTCTTGCGGTGCCCCAAGGTGCTTCGATGCAAGTGCAATTCGGAACCACGACAAACTATGGCCTAACAACTTGGGAACAGACGCCAACGGTCGAAGGGGGCAACATCACGATTCTGGTCGCGGGAATGCGCGCTGGCTCAACCTACCACATGCGAGCTATCCTTCAACTTCCCGACGGCAAAACTGTCGAGGACAGCGACCACTTGTTTACGACTGGAACGATTCCCTCCATTCAACTGCCCAATATAACGACCTCGCAAGCCGCGGGCATGGCTCCCGCTGATGGAGTTGAGTTGCTTGACCTATTCCAGGAGGTGTCCCAGAATACCCAGACTGCGGTCGTTACCGATCTTCAAGGCAACATAATCTGGTACTACCCCCTACAAGACGAACCGTTTCCAATAAAGCTGCTTCCGAATGGCCACATGCTGGTTGTCGAATCTCAGCATCAAAGAGTTCAAGAGATCGACTTGGCTGGAAACGTGATATGGCAACTCACGCTAGGCCAAATTCAACAGCGCCTCTCAGAGGCAGGAATCAATTGGCCTTTAATACCCCCTTCGTCCGCATCGAGCAGTTCGAATGGTTTAACGCAGGGGCTGAACCACGACATTTTGGAGCTCCCCAATGGCCATTTAATCCTCCTCGTCGACTACACATTGACTCTTACTAACCAACCTGGTTCCCCCGCGGTGTTAGGGGACGCGATCATAGACTGGGATCTTCAGAAAGGACCTGTTTGGACATGGTCGTCGTTTGACCATCTGTCACTCGCCCATGCTCCCTACGGTACCTCAGACTGGACGCACGCCAACGCTCTCTTATATTCGCCCGATGACGGAGATTTGCTGCTTTCCATGCGAAACCAGAACTGGGTGATTAAGATCAATTATTCGAACGGAGAAGGCGATGGCAAAATCTTATGGCACTTTGGAGAGGGAGGCGACTTTACGCTGCCTCCAGGCGAGGCGCCGACGGAATGGAACTATGGGCAACATTATATAAGCTTTCCGGGAGCCGATACGGTTGGCATTTTCCCGTTCATGTTCTTTAACAATGGCAACGGGCGCCTCGACAGTAACAACGTCCCTTGCGGAACCAAGGGTGGGGCGGTTTGCTACAGCAGCGTACCCGTTTTCCAACTCAACGAGTACACGCACAACGCGGAAGTATTATCGGAACATATACCCATATCTCCAAACGGATCCACAGCCTTTTCGAGTTGCTGTGGGAGCGCAGACTTCCTTTCAAATGGGGATCTGGAATATGACGTGGCGTTCGATCAAAACACCCCGGGTGTTTCATATATCCAGGAATTAACTCAAGAGCAAACGCCGCAACTCGTTTGGCAAATGATTATCAAAGGACAGTTGGCATATCGAGCATTTCGCATCCCGAGCCTTTACCCCGGGGTGTCGTGGTCGGAATCTGCGATTGCGACAGCGAATGCGAAGGCGAATGCGCAACCCCTACCTATCAAAGCGGGTAAGTCATAAAGCTAGGTCGTTGGAGATCGATTCATAGATGCTGACGTCGGTTCTTTCGCCAGTATCGAAGGTTCCGATTATAGAGCACTCGAGCGGCATCCACGGACCAGCGTAGTCTTTTCCACAGCAATTAAAACGGAGTACAGCTTACATTCAATACGTCACCAGCCGACCAGGGGGCTGCCACCCCTGATGTGTTGAAACCGTTGAACGTTGCGGTGGTCGTCGTGCTTGCGATCTGTTTTGAGTAATAGCCTCCACCAGTCGTCGGATTGGTCACATCAGCTGCTTGGCAGGCCCAGCCATTTGGTGCGGACGGCAAGCCGATCACTCCGCCCCAAGCGGTCCCACCTGCGCCTACTTGAACTTCAAACGACCCGGGCCCGCTAGAATTCAAGACCCTGGGCGATATTCCAAAGCCGCTTAAGATGGTTGGCTTGGGGCCATAAGTTACTACTAAGCCAGATGGGGTCGTCACAATGCCGGATGCAGGAGTGCCGGACATAAAAATGCTGATGTTAGAGTATTCGTTCGCCGAAACATTCAAGGTGTCATTTGTTCCGAGCGAAAATAAGATCGCGAATAAATTGACCGTGTTGCCGCTGAAACTTACCTGCTCATTATCGCCGACCGTCAGTAAGGTAACATTTGTGGAATCTTGGGGGCCAACCATAAGGTTTGCGCTAATGGTCTCAGCTCCAAAGTAGGTCGATCCCGCAGGTATAGAAATAAGAGACAACGCTCTCCCACAGCTGGGCCCAGGTACGAGAAATTCGCTGCTGGTTATCGCTAATCCCTGTTCGTCCGTGTACCCGCCAGTGTACTGCAAAAACGGAACACATTGCCGGAACGAGTTGTAAAGTTCAGCGTTGCTTTGGTTCACCACCCACTCGACGCTTGCATTTTGGATGACTGCTGTACCAGGAGGGCCAAAAACTACGTTATTGAACGTGGTCATGTCCGAGTATTGTCCATTTGTCGTGGGGCCCGTTACGTATACGCTGGCGTTCGAAAACTGAGTCCATTGATCGAAAGTCACGAAATCCGTTTGCACGTCTCGAATCATGGGTCCAACGGTGAGATTGGGACCTTTTAGCACGCATCCATGACATGTAATAAACTGACTGTCTCTCCCGCTTGCCGAGTGGGACATGTCCCACATCGTGGAAATTGCATTTGGCCAGCTAAGTTCAATTCTTGAAAACGTGATGGCGATTGCCGAACGTGTCAAGAGGCAAGCCGACGGCGCACACGTTCCTGTGAACTGGATCGTGCTTTGTGTGTTTCCGGACGGTGGATTAGGTCCGGACGTCCCGCCGACCACCGAAACACCCACAAAGTGATCCATAGACAGAGAGGAGACAAGGCAAGTGCTCCCAGCAGGGATTGATACGGTGCCCGACATCTTGCCTGCTTCGTTTAACGCATTTTGCACTGCAGTCGTGTCGTCGGTAACACCGTCACACATCGCCCCAAACGATTTGACGCTCATAACCAAACTCGAACGCTCGTTTCCGGAGGTCTGAGATTCGACTGGCCGCATCGCGAGAATAGGTGTCAATGTCGAGTGAATGCCAATTCTGGTGTCGGCAGAACGAATGACACTAGCCCTGGCTTCGATCTGGGTCAGACCTGGCCGAGTTCCATTGCTGAGTGCAAAGCGAGGTGACGCAAGTGAGGAGCAGGGTTCTGTGTTCATAGTGGCGTTGAGGCAAATTGCCAGGAGGTGACCGATCGAGCCTTCCGCCCCGGAGCTATTGACAATTCCACCATCACGTCCACCCCGTGCCGACGCGCATCTCGACACTAGGAGTGTTAATACGAATAACCATTTGGCTTGTTGACAGATAATTGAAGACCCCGTTTTGACTTTTGTTTTGGAGGTCTGTTTAGTAATTCTCATCGGATTTGTGTAATGAGCACGGGTCCTAATATCAAGGACCTCTTTAATTGCTCCCACAAACTAATATGGATTTGTTCGATTACGGCCATTTTTGTCTCCAGTATCTCCGGGAGTTTTTGGACATCGTCTAGAAAGCAACTGCTGAGGCGCTCTTGCAGTTAAGTTGCATGACTCGCTTTCAGCGGAGATTATAGAGAAATCGTTCAGGAATGGTTTGTCGTTGTGTTTCTTTCGCACCGCACGAACGGCTTGAAAGCAATTGGTGGGGCAGTTTTTGCCAGCGATAATATTTAGATGAGGTCGGCAATGGGTCGGTCATAGTGCAAGGGGGCGAGTACCATCAGGGAGCCATGAACAAAGTGAGAGCGGGATGACACGGGCGATAAAAAGTTCTTGAGGTTATGAGACAGACTTTCTTTCAGGAGGCGCACGAAGTGGACTCAGGTTGGCACAAAGAGCACGCTGGTAATTTCAGTTTGCCATGGAGCTTGCTCTACTCTTGCGAGGTCCTGCGCCACCGCGCCCTGCCATGTCGTCCGCATGTGCTTCCATCTGGATGACGGCCCTGTCCATAGCGTCTGAAAGCGAAGTGCGGAAGTCTGTCATTAGAACATTAACGTCTAATTGCAACTCGTCCTGTCCGCGCATGCGGATCAGTGATACATAACCCCACCTGCGCAAGGAACTCGTAACCAACTCCAGCCGAAGCTCCCATGGGGCTTCGTGCGACTCCCGGTCTGACCACCAGTGCAAGAGCTTGCCGTCGGAGGTGTGGCGCAGGGGATGCAAGGCTGAGGCGGGGAATCCGTTGGGCCCGAGCATCTGGAAACGAACCCCATCAAATCCAATCGGCTTCAGGGCATTTTGAAGAATTTCACAGATAGGGGAGAATTCACTGCAAGAATTAAGCGACTCGGTAGCATGTCGAATTGCTACATGATTCGCGAGCATCTGGCGGCGCCGTCTGATGCGGTGCAAGGCGGAAACGAGCTCTGTGAATTCCTGGTAGCGAAGTTGTTGCACCCCCATGAAGATCCCTATTGCCGCCACGGCAAGAACCAATGCAATCACTCTTCTTTCCCGGAAGAGCACAAGGCTCATGAAGCCAAATCCGGCAGTGGCGGCATAAAGTACCAGGACCGCGTCTCGTTGTGAATATCCGCGTTTAAGCAGCTTGTGGTGTATATGGTCGCCGTCGCCAGTGAACAACGGTTTCTGGCGGACAAAACGGCGCATGACAGCTAGTGCGACATCCAATATTGGCAGTCCCAATGAAACTATCGGAACTGCAACCGCAACCATGGTCGGCGCTTTCTGAGAGCCGGCGAGTGCAAGCTCGCCAAGCATGAATCCAATGAAAAGACTTCCAGAGTCACCCAGGAAAATGGTGGCGGGATAAAAATTGAATCTTAGAAACCCCAGGATCGCACCCGCTAACGTAATCGCAAGAAAGGTCAATAAGAAGTTGTGCGAAACGAGCAAAGTGACGAAAACAACGAGAGTCGAAAACAGGGCAGAACCCGCGGCCAACCCATCTAGCCCGTCGATCAAATTGAAGGCATTTGTAATCAACAAAATCCAGAACACTGTCAGGAGGAAACCAATGACGGACCGGACTTCGTATCCGCCAGAGACGAAACTCACTTCATGGATTCCGAACCCCCCCCAATACAAAAGTGCGGCTGCAACAGCCTGAATCCCGAATTTCATGTGCGGATTAACAGGTTTGAAGTCATCATAGAGGCCCAAAAGAAAAACAATGAAGGCTGGACCGAGTAAACTAAGGGTTGTCCTTGCCTGGAGCAGGGAAACGGGTCCCATCCATCGAGGAGCAAATAAGCCCGCTATGACAACAATTATGAAAGCTCCGCAAATTCCCACGCCACCAAGCCGCGGGACGGGAAAAGTGTGGACGTGTCGATCCAATTGTGGCACTTCCACCCATCCGCACGTACGCGCCACATTGCGAACGAGCAAGGTCAGTACCACCGAAAGCAATAAAGCTGAGATAAAAGATAGCAAACACGAAACGAACATGTGACCCCTTCGAGCCGGCTCAGTCAGACTCGGAGATTATAGACAATGAGCGAAATGATACTAAAAGTTCTACGTCACACTTGCTGTAATAAGTCAACATTAAAAGTCCACTTTCCCTTCATCAATCGTTGATAGATTTCCAGGGTTTGACGGGCGACGCGTTCATCCGAGAACTCTCGAAGAGCACGTAGGCGTCCGGCGGCTCCCATCTTAGTTCTTAGATCATTGTTTTGCAAAAGCGTGCAAATGGCATCGGCGAGAGCTCGCGCATCTTTAATCGGAACTAGAAGTCCGTTTTCACCATGCCGAACCGCATCGGCGCATCCTGGGGCACTCGTCGTCACGATCGCCCTTCCACAGGCGGCTGCTTCTAACAAAACCTTTGGCAGCCCTTCGCGATACGAAGGCAAGCAAACGACATTCGATTGACAAAGGACAAAGGGCATGTCGTGTCGATGTCCCCACCATTCTACGACTCCTGTCTTCTCCCATTCCCTAAGCTGCGACTCGGCAATACAACCGAGGTTTCTCGGGTCGGGTGCTCCGACCAAAACCATACGTGCAGAAACCCCCCAGTCCTTGAGATGTCTTGCGGCGCTAACAAACTCACAGACCCCTTTTTCCTTGAGCATCCGCGCAGGCAACATGACAACCGGTGTTCCCGCAGGCTCAGGGATCGGGCGGAAATGCTCTGTATCGACTCCAAAACCAGGCAGCACAATCGTCCTCTCTTCGACGGAGACCTTAAGTCTTGCGAAAAGCGTGCGATCATCATCGTTTTGGAGAATTACTCGACAATTGGTGGGTCTGAATATCCACCGAAAAACGGACAAGAGAGCATTTCGCAACAAATGCATTTGCGCGCTTGAATTCGTGAAAACCGGGCCGAGGCCAGTGATGGTATTCACGTTTGGTATCCTGCCGCAGAGCCACGCCGCGATGCAACCATATACGATCGGCTTGAGGGCGACGTGGTGAATCAAGTCCGGGCGCTCCCGACGGTAGGCCCGTAGTACCTGAAAAAAACTATAAAGTTCGCGAAGGGGATTTAGACTGGGCCGGCTGATTTGCCAAGGAACAATTCGAAAACCCTCTTTTTCCAAGTGCGTGCGATACCTTCCAGAGCGGGTCATGATTACGACCTCTGCACCAGCTTCTTTGGCAGCGCGAGCCAAAGTCAATCGATGCGACAAAAACGAGTAATCCTCCGTTGTAAGAAAGACTATTTTCATGGCACCAAGCCAATCGAGACTTATCTTCTCCTCCAGGCAGAATCAATGGAAGAGCGAATGAAGTTAGGACCCCTAGGGGACCCAGAAGACGGAATCTTATAAACGCTTAGGCCCCAGCCAGTGGATCAGCGGAGCTACGACGCGGTCAGGGCCGTCGAAACAGTCGTTGCTGAATGCTTTTGATTTGCTTCGAGCCAAGATTGGAACATCAGAACGTCCCAGAGACAGTGCTGCCAAGAGCCTTCTCCGTGCAGGTGCGCGGCCCATATCATTCGGACCGGATGTGCCTCAAAATATCCTTCTCTACGCAAGCGCCTTTCATCGAGAAGTGCTTCCGCCCAATCACGAAGCGGGCCGCGCAGCCATCTATCTAACGGGATTCCGAAGCCAAATTTAGGCCGGTCTATTAGCTCTCTAGGGACATAGCGGTAAAGGACTTGCCGAAGTAGCCATTTCCCTTGATCCCCTCTTATCTTCATTCGTAGCGGAAGAGACCACGCAAATTCGACGATCCGATGGTCTAGTAGTGGAGTTCTCGCTTCCAAACTAACGGCCATGCTGGCGCGGTCCAATTTTGTGAGAATATCATCGGGCAGATAAGTTAGCAGGTCTGTGAGCATCATCGTCTCCTCGATGCCCCCAGGGAAGGACGAATTCTCCATGCATTCGCGAATGGTTCCAGGCTCATTGCCGCCAATTACAACTCGACTTGGCCGACCCCAATGGGTGAGGGCTTGGTAATAGAGAGCTTCTGGGTTATCTTCACTAAGAAAGGCGCTTAGCTTTTGCAATTTGTGACCCGGAGTCGGGATGCGAAGACCCTTGGGGAGAAGTGGACGCAGCACTCGAAACGCCTCGTCAACAATGTGTGGGCGGGCCTTTTGTAAGGCGCGCGATACACCGTTTTTAAGACTCTGCGGCAGCGCTTGGCTGTATTTCCATATTTTGCGAATCGTTAGATATCGATCATAACCGCCGAACAACTCGTCACCGCCATCGCCGGAAAGGCTGACGGTAACGGTGCGCCGCGCGAGCTTCGAAACCAGATATGTCGGGATTTGGGAAGAGTCCGAAAAAGGCTCGTCATACATGCGTGGAAGCAGAGGTACGACTTCCAAAGCGTCTCTTGAAGTGAGATAGAGTTCAGTGTGGTCAGTCTTCAATCGTTCGGCCACTTTTTTTGCATGGGCCGCTTCGTTGTAACCTTCTTCATGAAAACCAATCGTGAATGTCTTGATAGGACGAGCGCTTTGAGCCTGCATAAGGGCCGCGACGGCGCTGGAATCCACGCCGCCCGATAGAAAGGCTCCGAGGGGAACGTCGGCAACCATTCGCAGGCGCACAGCATTGATAAGCAAGCGATGTAGCTCTTCAATGGCCTCGGTGTCATCCATATGTGGGAGGCCTCGAATCCCTGCGTGGGCAATCTCTCCGGCGGACCAGTATCTGCAAATCTCCGCGACTGCGGTCGGAGAGTCGAGAGCGAGGATGCAGCCTGGCTGAAGTTTAGCCACGCCTTTATAAATGGAGTGCGGCGAGGGAATATAGTTATGGCGCATATATAGAGTGAGTGCATCGCGATCTACGTCGCGAGCAAAGGCCGGATACTCCACGATTGCTTTCAGTTCCGAAGCAAAAACAAGATCACTGCCAACAAGACCGTAATAGAGAGGTTTAATCCCCAGCCGGTCACGAACAAGGTAAAGCTTTGTGTCGACGGTATCCCAGAGCGCAAATGCAAACATCCCGACGAATCGTCGGACTGCAGCGTGCAGCCCCCACCGTTCAATGGCCCCCAGCATCACCTCTGTATCAGACCCGCCACGCCAATGTTGCTCCCCAAGTTCAGCCCGAAGCTCTTTGAAGTTATATACCTCGCCGTTAAACACGATCACATACCGTCCCGAGGCGGAATACATTGGCTGATGGCCTTCTGGAGAAAGGTCGAGAATCGAAAGCCGTCGAAACGCCATGCCTATTCCGGCGGCACAATCGTAGAACGCTCCCGCGTCATCAGGGCCACGATGCTCTAACGCCGCTGCCATGCGTGTCAGGACTTCGCGCGGATCGTCAGCCCCGCGCCTGGACTGCCAAAAACCTGCTATGCCGCACATGGGATCTAGAAGCGTCCTTTCGCAGTGTCTATGAGCAAAAACCGCATAGGTTCTCTTTTGACGTGCTATAACACGGTGCCCATTGTTTGCGTGTGATTAGTGCATCGGAGAAGGTAATGAGGAAACCAGCTAATCTTGATGCAGCAACGGTCGACGGCTTTGGCGAGGAATGGGGTAAGTTCACCCAGAAGAATTTGAGCACCCGAGAGCGACAGGAAATCTTTGCGAGATACTTTTCGCTCGTCGATTGGAGCAAGAAGCCCAAGAAAGCGTTGGACATGGGGTGTGGCAGCGGGAGGTGGGATGTTTTGGTTGCTCCTCTTGTAGAACAACTTATAGCCGCTGACGCAAGTCCGCAGGCCTTGGAAGTGGCAAAACAAAATGTTCGCGCCCCGAACGTTTCTTTTATCGAATGCAGCCCGGAGACCCTCCCGTTTCCAGATGGATATTTCGATTTCATCTTCTCACTTGGCGTGCTGCACCATGTGCCCGATACTCAGGTGGCAATTGAGAGCCTCGCTCGGAAGCTCGTTCCTGGCGGATTGCTGGTTCTTTATCTCTACTACGCATTCGATAACCGCCCTTCATGGTATAGAACTTTATGGAAACTTACCAACGTCCTCCGGCGTGGCATAAGCAAGCTCCCTTTCTTCCTGAGGTACGTGCTTTCACAACTCATTGCGCTCTTCGTCTACTGGCCGTTAGCTCGGTTTGCCAAGTATCTCCCAGTTCCAGAAGCCTGGCCCCTCAGGTTTTATTCAGATCGCAGCTTTTATGTTATGCGGACGGACGCCCTTGATCGATTTGGGACGCGATTGGAACAACGCTTTACAAAGGAACAAATTGCGGCGATGCTCGAAACCGCAGGCTTGAATTGTGTTGAATTTTCAGAAGCCGAACCTCATTGGGTGTGCTCGGCTCGAGGGCCCCTTTGATCGATGCCAGGTTTGGGACTATCTACTCAGCTTAAGACAGTCTTGATAAAGGCGTTCATAACGGTGCGCGATTTCTGGTAACGAAAAATGCTTCTCAATTCGCTTCCTCGCCTGGAGTCCGAGAGCTTTGCGTTTCTCGGGCCCGATATCGATGAGCTCGCATATTGCCCGCGCGAGAAATTCCGGATTCCGCGGGAGCACGATCAACCCTGTGTCTCCGACCAAATTCATGCTGTCGCCTACGTCCGTCGCGACGCAGGGCACAGCGCAGGCCATCGCCTCCCCGATTGAGTTGGCAAAGCCCTCTGTCCACGAGGCAGAACATGCGATATCGAGCCCCGCGGTAATTTGAGCTATGTCCAGTCGCTCGCCGAGAAGAAAGACTCGGTCACGCAACCCTTCTTTATCGATGATTTCTTCGAGGTCCGAATTGCCGTTCGTGACTCCCCTTCCTGCAAGCAGGAATCGAGCGGCTTCGTGTTTGCGTGCGACAATCCCAGCCGCTTTAAGAAAGCCCGCGTGGTCCTTCATCGGATGATACCGTGCCACCAAGCCGACTAATACTGCACCATTGCGCAATCCGAGGTCGGCATGCACGCGCCAATGTGCCTCCTCGTCTGGGTGAAATTTCTGGCAATCAAAACCGTTCGGCACGACGACGGACTTCTTGCGTTCGTACCCTAGCTTCTCATGATGCCGGGCGCTTGTTTCACTGGCGTATACTATCTTCTCGACGAACTGCGAGATGAATGCTCCAGCACGAATGGCAACGCCAGTTCCAACTCGTTCAGCGCTCATGTCATATAACGATTGGCGGATGTTCCAGAATACGGGAATATGGTTTCTCACTGCTAGTTTAGAAAGGCTCGCGACTAGATTTCCGTGGACAAGCCAGCCTTGGATGATCCGAGGCTGGAACTCTCGAATTAAGCTAAGAAAGCGCAAAAGCCTGAACACATCCATCGGCGATCGGCGAAAATTCAGGCTTCGAACCGGGATTCCCAATTCGCGAAACTTTGGTGCCATCGTTCCTTCATCGCCCAGTGAGACCACCATAGAGGTCAATCCTGGACTCGAAGCGGAGAGCAGCTTCCATAACATCATCTCAGTTCCCCCGATATCGAGCCCCGTGATCACGTGCATCACTCGAATTCCCGTTTCAGAATCGGATCGAGCGAAAGGATGTTTGACACCACCTTCCCGCAAGCGGTTTTCCGTAAGCGCCTCGACGCTGCCGATTTTGTCTTCGAGAGTTGCCAATGTTGCCCAAATCAAGAAACGGTCTCTAGCACGGCAGCCGTGCGTCGCACTAGGGCATCCGCAGAAAAATTCTGAATCACCCGCTGTCTCAGGCGTCGCCCTAGGTCCGTACGTTCCTCGCGCGACAGTTCGAGGATAGCCAGCACGCCCGCCGCAAGAGCTTCGGGGTCTTCCCGTGGAACGATAGCTCTGCTGTCATCAAGGACTTGGTGCGCGTCGCCTACATCAGTAGAGACGCACGCTACGCCGCAAGCCATGGCCTCGCCAAGAACATTGGGGAAAGCCTCACTCACCGAAGACAGCACCAGCACGTCCAACGCATTGTAAACTTCAGGCATGTCACTTCGAGCCCCGGCCCAGATGACCCTTCCATTCAATCCGAGGCTGCATGCTTGTTCTTGGAGGCCTGCCGCGTATTCTGCCGGACCAGTTCCGATGCTCACAAAGCGTATGCTTTCATTGTGCCGAGCCAAATTCGCTGCCGCTTTGAGAAATGTAGGGTGATCCTTTAACGGGTCAAGGCGCCCAACGATGCCTACGAGTGTTTCTTCTGGAGAAACCCCCCATTCTCTGCGGGCGCCGCCGCGAAGCGCCGGGTCCGCCCGGAAGCGCTCGACATCGATCCCATTGGGAATCACGATGAACCGATCGCTATCGGGAAATCCTCTTGAGACCGCATACTGTCGCCCGGCTGCAGAGTTCGCAATGATTAAGTCTGGGAAGCTGCTCATTTTCCGTTCAAGCCAATAGGAAAGGCGCGCCGCCCAATCATAGTGCTGAAGAACCACGTCCGACGCCCGCACGCCCCATACCACTCGAAGCTTCCGCGAACATATTGCAGCGACACATGTTGACAAATTTGCCACAGGAAGAAAGGAGTAGAGTACGTCCGGCCGTTCTTCGATCAATGCCGAAAGTAGGCTTTGTAAGAAACGGAAAGTGTCCCAGCGGCCTCGTTTTTCCAAGCATCGCACACGCACTTCGGGGGAAACTCTTCCAAACAGTACGCCGCCACGATAAAAAACAAGGAGGCTGACGGCATAATTCGATTGCGCAAGTCCATTTGCCAATCCAACAACTTGCGCTTCAGTGCCACCATACTCTAGCGATCTGATAAGCAGAGCAATGCGTCTGGGGGTTGCCATCGTGGGATTTTTGCCTCGCAATTGCATGAGGGCCGCTGCGCAAGAACCATTTTGCCCTGCTCGATCTGCTGAGCAGGCTCAGCCCACAATTCGCCGCGCTTCATCGCCTTATAAACACAAATTCGTTGTTTCCCAGACCCATGCCGACGGTTTTGAGCTTTGCCAATTCGAACCCTCTGGCCTTAAAGAATTCGAAGATGTCGTCTGGCCGGGCGACTTCAAATGGGTAACCTCCCAACCAGTCCAATAGATCCGTTGTGTACGACATGCCGCGAGACCGCTTATAGTCCCGATAGCGCGATAATGGGTTCTTGCGCATTACAAGGACGTCTTTGAAAAAGCATGCGCCCGCGAACAAACTGGCAAATGTCGGAATAATCACCAAACGCCAGCCCAGCCCGCGATTGTAAAGTTCTTTGACAACCTTCCAAGTGGTCGAAAGTAAACCCTGGTCGTTGTAGAGTGCGATGAACAAGCGACCTGGCGTGCCCACGAGGGGTATTACATTCTCCAGCGCACGCCACATGCTGCCTGTATGATGTAGCACACCCCATGAGTACACGATGTCGAATTGGCCTAGAGACGCAAGAAATTCAGAATTCAGGGCGCTTCCTTGCTGGATCGTCCACGCTGAATCGCCAGCAAAATAGCGGTTCTTAAGCTCCTGCGCACAAACGACGCTTTGCGGATCGAAATCGAATGAATGTACTTTCCTTGCTCCAAGGCGCATCGCGGCCAGCGAGAACAGACCGCTGCCACAGCCGATATCGAGGAACGACTTTCCGCTAAAGTCCTCGCCCTCGAGCATCTCGCGGAGGGATTTTTCCGCTTCCGCAATGCGCTCATTGGTCAGATTCTTTAGGAAACGCTGCCAATTTTTGCCAAAGGCAAATCGCTCGGCCGAACGACCTGTCGTATTTTCCGCGGAAACTTCTGCTATCGAACGGCTTGACAAATGTGGAGCCTCATTTCCGGTCCAGAATCTCTCGTTGAAAGAGAACCATACCAACTTGACTCAGCGCGCTTGTTCAATGCTTGTATTTCTTCCCTTTTGCAATTTATCAAAGAGCTTTTGTCGAAACACAAACGATATACGGCGACGTTATTCGATTAGCGGGCAACCGAATCCCAGTTCTTTCTATCATCCAAGTTGCGACAGAGATTGCATTGAGAACTTGCGAAAACAACAACCCAAAGAACGTCTGGCGAATCCGATTTAAGTTCAGTACGCCGGCATTCAAAAAACAAAAGTACTCGCACCTCGATATTTTCAGACCTGCTGTCTCGTGTGCCAGCCTCAATAAAGCGGAGTCCAAGGGTACATGGACGTCGTAGACTTCTCGGTCCAACAACTTTTGCAGCGAGCCAACGAGTCCCTTCATGTTCGGAATGATTGTGACCATCTTGCCTCCGGCTCTCAGAAAACTCGCACATGCGCGCAGGCATTGGTCGGTAGCCTCAAAGTGCTCGGCAACTCCAAAGGAAACCAAATAATCAAACTGGCGCAACAGGCGATCTGGGGGGTGCATAATGTCCGCAGAAATGATCTCTCCATCGATACCTTCCTTTGCGAGAACCGATCTCGCTTGGTCACAACCGATTGCAGAGTAGTCGATCCCTGTGACGCGAAGGCCGAACTCTTTGGCGAAGTATGGCAGCCAGGCAGAGCGCGCGCATCCCACTTCCACTATTTGGAGCATTCGATCGGATCTCTCTTGTGGCAGAAAAACATCTCTGAATAGCCCATCAAATCGAAGGTCAATGTGGCGCAGGAGCGACCGGTCCCGAGGGTTGACCGCACAAGGAAGGGAACCGCTTTGCCAGAGTGAATCCCAATATTTTCTCGGGGCCAAGGAAGCTTCGTCCTGAATGCTTGCTTCAAGCTCCGTGCGGCCAGACGATTCGGCTCCTAACTTTCGGGTTTCTCCCAATTTCTTTGATGAATTCATGTGCGCAGCGCGCTCGGTCTAGGTGGAAGTCTGAAGATTCTGGAAACCGTTCGCAGGCCGAATCTTAGTAGAGCCACCTGGTTGCGCCGGCATCGCAATCCGTCGAACGCGATGGTGCAAAAGAAGGGCGGTGAGTATCCACCACGTTATTTGCTCCTTTAGGACGAAAATCAGCAAGCCGTCGCGAAGGTAGATGAAGAATCCCAAGACTAACCACCAATAAATTAACCAGCCCACGGCATCTTTGGGGTCAGTTGGTTTAAACCGAATGTGAATCCACCTGTAGAACATTCCCAGGCAAAAGAAGAGCGTCAACATTCCTGCATATCCGAAGTTGACCAGCAAATACCCATGAAGGCCCAGTGGCTCTTCTCCAGTTGTCCCTTCCTCGAGTGGATGCCCGAGGATGAATTCGCTCGTATCACCCAGGAAATTGCGAGTTCGCGAAAACCCAAAAAGCCGGGAGGGGAAGAAATCGCGCGGCAGGTTGACTATGTCGGTTAGAAATCCGAATTGCCAGAGAGTAGCCTTCTGCGCTGCCGCAAAATGGATATAGGAATCCGCAACTCCCGCCGTCGCGTTGTCGTAGGCTATCTCAAACAAGGCCGGCCAATCGGCACGGTTAACGTTCACTATATCGAACGCAGTGGAGAGGTTCCCACTCAGGATAATCGGACCTAGGATCGAACCGAGACCGGCAATAATAAATACCAGCGCCAAGACTGCCACTCCCGCTTTTTTCATTTTTCTCCCAACCGACCAGTAAACCAAAAAGCAAAGCAGAATCGGGTATATAAATGGACGGCGCCCCCCGGTCGTCAAGCCGTAGTAAACAAAAAATAGAAAGGCACTCAGTAAAAACACTTTCTCCTTTGTCTTTATGCCTATTTTTCTCGCCCTCTTTGCAACGAGAATAGCAAAAAATAAAACGAAGGCGTCCGAAGCAAATTGACAGAAAAACGTATAGAAAACAAACTTACCCTCCAAAGTGATCTCTCCGTACCTGATCGCTCCTGCCTCAGCGATGGCATTAGATACGCCGCCTAGCTGTGCGGTGTAGATCGCCATAAGGGCGATCCCCATAAATAGGGCGATCTTTGCCACTCGCACCGAATCTTGCAGCGAAAAATGAAATTTTCTGACGGGAATGTTTGGTTGCACCGTTTTTCGCGATTTCAGGCTATATCCGAGGCAAAACAGTACGTAGGAGGCGAGGAGATATACCGCTGTCGACGTTCCCCCTGCCCCGTAGGTTTCATAGGCGTACTTTTGTCGTACAACGTCTTCTCCGAAATACAGAACATTGATTGGCACGAAGACGAAAAGTATGAAGTAAGCCACATTAAAGGCTGTCATTGCGTCGAGAGGCTGGCCGCGACGATAGCGACGAAGCTCCACGCCCACAATCCAGATTCCCAGCAGGATGTAAATAAATTGCGACATCAGAGCATGCTCTATTTTCTACGACGGATTCGTCCTCACGTGGACTGCATAAGCCACGTCCTGAGATTCTCGAAGCACCCTCATCGAATACACCGCGACGTAAGCAAGAGTGCAGGCATACACTGCCGATGTGGAAAGTGCGATACCCGCCACACCCCAATAGCGCATAAACACAAGATTCAGAACCACATCGAGGATGAGGCCAATTCCAGCACCGTACATCAGAACGTCATTGCGTTTGGCGGCCGACAAAAACCTGACGAATAGAATCGCTAAAATATAAAAGGGAAGTTGGATTAGGTAACAGGTTTGAACTTTGCTGACGAGGACCGTATCTGCAGGTGTGAAAGCTCCGTGTTGGAAAAGCAGCCTCACCAAGGGTTTTGAAAACGCTATCAGGCATACCGTGAAGGGCACTGTAATGGCCAATAACAAAACCGTGTACCGCTTGAGGGTGTGTCGGCAACCACCCCAATCTTTATCCGCAATCATCCCGGAAAAATATGGAAATGCAGCTGTGCCCAGTGCCGAGGCGCCAATCGCGAACACCGCACTGACAATCTTATTCGCATATGTTAACGCGGCAACGCTTCCACCGGGCAGCATGGCGGCCATCGATTTGTCGACCACTAAGGTGCTTCCCATCAAGAACGACCCCGCGATCATCGGACTATACTGTCGAAGGACTGCACGCACATCCTCTGTTAAGCCATTCCATTTGACCCGAAATCGAATTCCCTGCTTATTTAGTGTTCTGGCCAGAGCCGAAGCTTCCACGACGCTCCCGAAAACAGTGCCGATTACGATCGCATATGCGTTCCAGAGTCTTGCCGTAAATATGACAAAAAGAATCACGATCAGGGGAGTAGCCAGAGGAGTGAGGGCAGGCAGTGCAAATTGCTCCCCCGCATTTAACACCGAGGTGACGCACAAGGCGATTCCACTGAAGAGGACGAAGGGTAAAAGAGCCACAAGCAGTTCCCGCGTCATTATTAGTTTCTCAGGCGAAAATCCTGACCCGAGAAAAGGCAAATAGTAAGAAGAAAACAGGCCGAGCAGCACCGCGATTGCCGTCAGCGCCAACACAGTCAGAAACATTACGCTAGAAAATAATTCCTGAGCGGGCCCGCTGCCGCCCTTTCGTCGCACATCAACATATACGGGTATCAGCGCGGCTCCCAACGAGCCAACGACGAGAGTGACAGAAAACGACGGCAACAGGTAGGCGATAAAGAAAGCATCAATGGCGTCGTTCCGCCCGAAATATCGAGCAATCGTTAGCTCTTTGACCGCCGTCGCGACAGTTGTTACCAAGCCTAATGCTGAGACGGTCGCTCCCGCCCGAAATATCTTGGCGTTCGAGCTGCTCGAAGTTATTTTTGTCAACAACCGGGAAGTCAACGGTTCTCCGAGATGGCAAGCGTTCTGAGGTGCTTGACGTGGAAGCGCTTATTCTTAGGAGCTTCAACGGCAGAAGACCGTCATAGCGCCATTGCTCTTAACTGCAGCGCGGTTCCTAACTTTTTGGACAAACGAGCCGTGAAGGATCTCTCGAGAGGCGGGATTACTTGATTGCTTCCACTTCAGCCTCGTCAATTTCGATTGCCAATGCCCTATGAATTAATTCTACCGAGACGACTAATCTCGACTGGCTCTTCTTGCGCCTTAAGATCCCCTGCAACCCGGTCATTGGTCCGCTCTTCACACGTACTTTGCGTCCCACGGCCAAGAATGGGTGAGGTTCGGCTCGCACTCCTCGTGCAAGGCTAGCTCGTAGCGTTTCGATTTCTTCGTCCGGGAGAGCGGTCGGCACCCCGCCAAACCCGACGAGCCGTGCGACGCCGGGAATCTGCACGACGGGCAATCGGTCACGCAACGCCATTCGCACGAACACATAACCAGGGAATAAGGGCAGTTGCAGCGCTACTCGGCGATCCTTCCACCTTCGTACAGTCTGGTATAGAGGAAGGAAATGTGTTATGCCCCGTGTCCTAAGGTTCTCCGAGACTGATTTCTCTTGGTTCGCGCTGGTATATGCCGCGAACCATCTCGTCTCCCGAAAGCTTTTAGGCAGCTCTGGGGAATCAGTTGGATTTGAGGCGTTATGAACGGCCTGGTGCATCCTGACTCCACTTTCTTTTAGATTTCGCCGGCCTCACACAGCTCCGCCCCGTCACTTACAAAGGCATTTGTGACCTAACCCTTTTGCTGCAGATAAATTACAAGCAAATCTCTCTACTTCTCTACCTCTTTTCCATGACGCCCGTCCTGCAAGGGGTCTGACTGTCCTGCCCCGTGAGATTCGCTTGATGTCGGGGACGTGTAATGCCCGGGCCACGCTCCAATGAATGAGAATTTCGAGACACGCGCTTGAAATGCCTCAAAAACTTCGGAAGCGAAAACCCTTCGTGGGTCGTCCGCCTCCAATGCCTCCCAGCGGTTCCTGGTCACCAACCAGATCATTACCAACGCGATTCCAAACAGCGTTCCCAAAATTGCGACCAGCGTCCGAGGGGGAAAGCTCTTCTCTGTGGGCGTCAATGCGGGATCCAGGACCTTGACAGTTGGAATTTCTTTCGCCTCCTGCACCTTGGCCAGCTCGTACTGTTGTGTCAGCAATTCGTACACAGTTTCTTGAATTTTGGTTTGCCTATAAAGGTCCGCATAGGTTACGCCTAGGAGCGGCAACTTTCGAATGGAAGGATAGAGGGAATTGTCCTGCCTCAGCTCTTCCGGCGTTCCCGCACCTCCAATCTCGTTTAATTTGCTTTGCAGTTCCTGGACCCGCGCTTCTGCTTGGCGAACGCGCACGTTGTTATCCGTAAAAACCTGCTGCAAAGCACTCAACTGCGCTTGGGTAGCTATGAGTTGCCCTTGAAGCGTGGCAGCAGCCTCCACCATCGCTTTCGCCTGTGCAGGAACGTCAATAGCAGCGTTCTTACTCGCGAATTCGCTGAAATTCTTCTCTGCGTCGTCCAGATTATCCCTCACCTTCGCGAGGCGCCCCTCGAGAAAGATGCGCTCCCTTCGCGCCGAGGAAGTACTCAATTGTGAGACGAGTTCGTTTAACTCTAAAACGTAAGCCTGGGCCAAGGTCGCGGCACGCTTAGGATCGTGGTCGGTAACTGCTATCGTGATAATTCCGCTCTTGCGATCCTCCGAGACACTGGTGTGCTCGGTGAGGGCACGTCTTGCGTCTTCAATTTTCGAAACGCGATATACCTTCTTGAGGTTAAACTCATCAATCAATCGGTCCTGTGCCGTCTGGCTATTCACAATCCCTATAAATAGGGCGCCAGAACTCTTTATCCCCAGATAATCTCCAGTAAGAGATCCGAGCCCACCGTTATCGGCACCCAAGCGAGTTGCCAAGCCTACCAAAGCGCTCAAATCTCCACGTTGGGTGTCGGGGGGCATGAGACGCGTAACCGATTGATATTGCGCAGGAATGAGCAGCGCAAGTAGCAGGCTCGCAATCGCAGAAACGATCGCTGCCCGGAATAAAATCCGGCGATGGGCCCAAAATAGTCTAAGATATGGAAGGAGATTTGGCTCCGTTTCGATCGGTTCAGCCAATAGGAAGGGTTCCGATGAGTCTTCTTTACCCAAATCGCGAGGAACGTCGCGGACCGGTGATCTACCTGTCGAACTCAAATCAAACCCCCTGGTCGCTGGTCATTTTGTGACCTCTTCCGTTCAAGTCCCGACCCAAATGTTCGGAGCGACTTGGAATCACACCGTGACTCCGTTTGAAATCTCCGTCAATTCGAATGTGTCGACGCGTCAAAATGCCTTTCGCAACCGGGTACTGCGGGCGATTCGCTCTTTCCATTCCCGACCTTTGAAATGAACCGTAAGAGATAAGCATGCTGTGGTCACTCGCACGGATGTCCGGACTCAAGCACCTCCTACCACCGCAATTTATGCGGATAGAATGCAAATTGAACTGTCGACGTCCAATTCGTCTGCGGAGTGGCTGCAAGAAGCGGAGCGCGCCATTGCTCGTACTGAACTAAGCCGGACAAGCTCACGTCGTTGTGAACCCACCAGTTGATCTGCATCGAGGCATCATTGATGGTCTCTCCCTCAGGGACGAAATCTTTGGCAACTTTTGCGTGCCTGTACCCAAATTGGAGATTGCTTCGGCCGTTGAACCAGTAAGTTGTCCAAGCCTGAACTCCTTTTCCTTCGCGTCCCAGCCAACTCCCAATAATGTTCGTCTTGTTAGTATACAAGTCATGGTAATAATAATCGAAGTAAACAAACCTTCCATAGTTACTCTCAAAGTTTGTGACATCGGTGTACCCTCCTTCGACTCGCAAGTCGAGTTTAGGTATGTGAGGCAGTCGCGGCATGTAGATGCCAGAACTCCATGCCGCCCGGGGAGGGTTGGCAAGCGGGGTGACGTCGTCCGGCGCGAATGAGTCGACATAGAGTGTTGCCCAATTGCGCAAGTATGGGATCTTGTATGTGGCATCCACGCTGCTTGAACGCTTTCCAGGATTTACCGATGGCCTGTAGTTCACGGACGATTTCACACTGACGTAGCTGTTCCATATGGCGCCGAGGGTAGTGGCTCGCCCCACACCTGCGAATTCAATCGTTCGACTGAAACTGAATTCGAGATTCTGGGACGGCTTGAAACTGATTTTTTCTCCGTGGATGAGAGGGCGAGAGGGGAATTCGTTGCCAGAAAGCTTGCCGAAGAAAAAATCTGTCTTGAAGGGCCCGAGAACACGGGAAAGCAAAGGTATGTCAAAGGATCCAATTGGAGTTGCGCGAAACATATAGATCGGTTCGGCATTGTCACTAAACATCAAGGATCCGCCGTCGCCCGGTCCCCACCAAAGACTCTGCTTGCCAAAAGAAAAATTCCAGCCTGAATAGTTTGCTGCGATGTAGGTATCGAGCAATTGGAACTGATTTGTGGTCGGGATCGGGACCGCGGGTTGGATCGGATTCTGATCCGCAGTCGCAATCGCCTCGCGAACCGCGAGCGGGTAGGCCGGCGCGGATGGTGCGTGCTGAAATTCTCCTCGGACGTAGAGAGTGAAGCGTCCGACTATTCCGTACCCAGAGAAACCGTCGTAGGAATTGAACCCTTCCTCATAGGGTCGGCCGAAATCGTTGATAATCGTTTGGCCAAAATGGTAGCTGTCATTTAAGGGCGTACCTTCGATTCCTGTCACTCTGGAATAGAGCGATTCCAATTGCGCCGACGGCTTATTTTCTCCACCAACGCGGTCTAGATCGAGACGAAATTCACTCGCAAGCGCCGTGTAAAGCTGGTCCGCTTCTCCGGAAGCCAAGTCTCCCGCTCTGATTTGGTCACCGGCCTCCTCCACTAACTGTGCGCATTCCAAGCGGGTCCAAGGTCGCACTCCAAGATACTCCGAATGAATATAACCGAGCGCAGCGAGGCGTTCGATGGCCGGGTATATCCAGCTATCCAACTCTACATATGGCGTTCCCACGCTTCGCGAACTTCTCCCTGGCCCCTGATCGCGCGATTCAGCATAAGTTTGCCAGCCGGTCCCACCTAGTTCTGGGTCATGGTGATGCCTATAAACTTCTTGCGCTACCAGCCAGCCAACTGCACTACCCACCAGAACGTCGGATGGGAAGTGTTGCTTCGCTGTAATTCTCGAGAGACTGATGGCTGATGCAGCACCGTACGCAAGGACGGACGTCAAGGGTCCAGGATATTCGTGTGCGATGATTCCTGCAATCGACCAAGCTGCCGCTGAGTGCTCCGAAGGAAAAGAAACACCGCTTTGCCAGAATTGGCCGCGGTAATCATCTTGCAGCGGACGTTCACGCCCGAAGGCATACTTGGTCGTATAAGCGATAGCAAGGCTGTTCAACGCCGCTTCCCCTGCAAGTAAGCCAGTTTCACGCTTGTGATCATTGTGAGCGATTCGCCCCCAAAGGTAGAGCCCTCCCCCTGCTGCAACGAGAGATGCAAGGCCATAATTCGAGAAATCATTGCTGTATTTCAGTCGATTTGGCGAATTTGAAAGATGCTTGCTGAATTCCGTGTCAGTGGCCAGTAAACCTCCGGTTGCGACGCCCAGGGGTAAAAGCCAATCGGCGTCCACAAGTCGCAAATGAAAGGGGCTGGCCCAAATTGACTTCTGGTCCTTGGCTAGGCGCTTAAGAAGATGTGGCCCGAGGGAGGCGTCGTAATCTGAAGACCCCACCGTTGAACTCTTCTTTTCGGCGGTGGTGTCGTCGGTGGACTCCGACCCTGATTCCACGGCCGTCTTCTTTGTTGCTTTGTTCTGCGAAGTCTGCTGCGGTGGTCCAGATTGCGCAAGGCAGCGCTTTGCTCCCGATCCAACAGACGCCGTCATACAGAAGCTCAGCACGATTCCCAGCCTCCACCGGCTCATCTTGAGACCATTCTGACTTTATGATGCGGTGCGATGAGGAAGGCGCCGATCCCTGACCACCCGAATGAAACGTCAACATAGAGATGACATTTCGTCGCAGTACTATTCCTTGCCATCAGGCCAATATCCATAACCACATGCGCTCAATGCATTGATCTCGCGTCAGAGCCAGTCGTGACTGCCTCATGCTAGTAGCGCACCGCGATGATGATCGCGCTGCTGATGGAGGCCGCAACTTGGGCTGCCGTGAAAATGTTCTGCCAGGGCACGCCGCCGCTCAATGCCTTTTCCGGCACAACCACCATGTCCCCGGGCTCCAGAGACGCATCCAACGAATCTCCACCCCAGATATTCGATTTCTGTCCGATGACAGAGCCGTCCGCTCGGATTACAAAGATGGCCTTTTTGTTTGCCATCGCGGTCGGTCCTCCAGCTTGACTTAGATACCATTTGGCACTCTTGCCAGGCCGGTAGGAGACCGCAGTCGGGTTAAACACTTGGCCAGCCACCATCACATAGTCCGGACGCTTTGGAATCGTTAAGGTATCTCCTGAACGGACCTCAATATCTGCATTCGAATTCGCCCAGCGTTTTATGTTGCCAGAGATGCGAATCGCCACACGACCAGCCGGCGGAGTACTCGTCAATTGGGTAAGAGTCGCTTGATACTGTGCAAGCGCCGCGAGCTTCGCCTGTTTTTGCTTCGGATCAGAGTCTGGCAAAAGGTCTAGGTCGTGTTGAGCGTCCTTAACCCGCAAAATCATCTGATTCTGTTGTCTTTCCTCTAACTCTCGAACCTGTGTCCTCTGCAAGATCGCGCCGTATGGGTATGCCTGCGACGTAAATCCGCCAGCCCTTTCAAGAATTGAGCTCAGCCTTTCTCCCGGACGAATCCCATAGGTCCCCGGATGCTTCACCTCGCCGCGAACAGTAATTCTTGCTCCGAGGTCATCCCAGCCAGGCAGCTGGCGGATGGTCAATACATCGCCGTTGTTTAGTGAAAGGTTCGCCTTTGGATCTCCACTCAAGGCCTCCGCGATTTCCACAGGCTCGTGATTTCCGGTCAAATTCGATTGTCCGGTCCACTGATAACGCGTCAAATCTCCGACCTGTGTGTCTGCGCTCGGCTTCAGGCCTCCACCGATTTTTATCAAATCTGCGACTGTCATGTTCGTTGTGAGCGGGTAACGGCCAGGCTTCAATACTTCACCTTGTACGTAGACAGTCGCCGGATGTGCGGCGTCGGGACTTCGGTGGATTAGCAGTCTATCTCGTGGTGACATGAGAATGTTTTCTGAGGGGTCTCCTGCCAACGCCTGGTTTAGGTTGACGCTGAAGATCTTCAGCTTCCCGTCTCCCACGTAGCGAAAAACCTGTGCGTCGTCCAATTGAGCGTCGGGAGATAAACCTCCAGCGAGGTGAACAGCATCGCTCAAACGGATTTGTCCCGAAGTTCTGTAAGTCCCGGGGCTTCGTACGTCGCCCAGAACTGACACCACAGGTGGGTTTTCGAAAGCGAAGGCACTGAAGATGCGAACTGTGTCTAGCGGTTCAAGCGCAGGAGAGCTTGATGGATCGGCGAGCGCGTCGGTGAGATTAAACCCGATGACGCTCGGTCGATAGTCCGGCGGATTCAGCCGAATGATCTCTGCGTACTGGCCGGCAGGCTGTGGCAGCAGTGATTTATAAGATGAAATTAGATCCGTAACATGCATCCCCGGCCGGTATGAATACTTTCCAGGACTAAGGACGTGGCCCTCCAAATAGACAGCATTTTGGCTGTAGGGGACGATAGGAAAGATGCGAATCTTGTCCCCATCGTGAATCGAAAAGCTCTGCAGCTCTTCTGTCAGTGTGGGTTCGGACGCTGCTTTGGGAATATCGAAACTTACCGAGGAGACCTTGTCGTGCTCCTCGGTCCTTTGAACTTCGATGTGATCCAGGGCGGCTGTGGGTAGAAGCCCTCCTGCCAATTCAAGAACGCTGTAAAGATCCTTTTCGTCCTTCAATTCGTAGATACCCGGGCGACGGACCATGCCCTCCACCGTTACTTGAGGACCAAGCGGCGGAACGAGGACAGTGTCACCGTTCTCCAGACGCTCGAGATTTCCCTTAACGCCGTGGAGCAAAAGATCATAGACGTCCACATCCTGCACCAATTGGTTTCCGCGATAGTGCTTCACGACGCGAAGTGAGCCGCGCGCCGTCGGCCCCCCCGCCGCAAAGAGTGCATTCAGAGGAGTGGAAAGCGAGCTGATGTCGTAGGCACCTGGATCCACGACGTCGCCCACAACGTACACTCGAACTGTTCGTAACCTTGCGAGTGAAACATCCGCCGAGATGTTGCGAAACTGGCTCCGCAAAACCTGTTGAACCGTTTGTTGAACGTCTGCCAGCGACTTGCCACTGACAAGAACCGGTCCAACTTCCGGCAGACTAACCCGTCCTTCCCGATCCACCATCCGGTAAATTCGTTGCGAAGCACTGCCCCACAAGTCAATCGCCAGACCGTCCCCTGGACCCACTACATAGTCAGGGCCGGCTGGCAGATCCATCGGGATCAGCTGTGGATTCCGCGCACTGTCTTCAAAGACGTCTATGCCAAATCGCTCAGGTGCCGCTGGACGCGGGGTGGCTTGGACATACATATCAAAAAGAGAAGGAATGTCGCTGTAAGGGTCAGGGGTCCTCTCAAGTTCAGGAGGTTGGGGGAGGAGTTGCTTTTCATACACCAGTTGAGAGGGATATTGGTACGGGTACGGATATTGGTAGGCTCTGTTTGGCAGTACTACCTGCTCTCCCTGTTGTGCAGCGATTCCTGTATCTCTGCCCGCTCCGCTTGGCATGTTTAGATTTGACCCCGGCGGAAGCAGGGGATTCTGCTGGGTCCCAACCTGAGGGAAATTCTGGGTCTGGCTGACGCCACTTTGACTTGCCTGAGGCGAAAAGGGGGAGGCGCTTTCTCCCGAATTTGCCCCCATCTGCGACGTAAGCAATCCGTCGTCGGTCATTCCGGGGAAGAGCGTCTGAAGGGTCTGCTCATTCCCTATAGACGTGCTCGACGGAGGAGGCTGTATTGAACCTTCATAAAAAGGGCCGAGGTCCGGAGACATCCGAGTTTGCTCAAGTGCTCCACCTGCGGGTGGCTGCGGATTCTGCGGAAGAGTCTCGTAAGGAATGCCCGATGGAGCGTTTTGCTGAAATGGAGGATAGGGCTGCCTCCCTTGTTGTCCTCCGTATCCTTGGGCGGGAAGTGCGCCAGTAGGGGGGACGGTTGCACAACCTCTGGTCGGCTGCTGCTGATCGCATTGACCCGCTTGCTGCATGTTGCGATTGACTTGCTGGCGTGAGGCTGCCGCGGCTTCTTCCTCATCCTGTGCCAGCCATTTCACCCGCTCTTTGATCAGCAGGTCCTGTTCCTTCCCCAGAGTCGAGTCAGGATTGGGCACGGGAACAAGATACCCGTAATGTTGAACAAGTCGAGTCGCCACGGACCGAAAACGGGCATCGGTTTCCAGGCGGTCGAAAATGGCGTCATCCGTCAGATCAGTTTCACTTACGATTTGACCATGATCAGTCGCATCCTTCGCGACCCATGCTTTCAGTTCCACCATGAGGCCGACATCCTTAACCAGGACTGCTTTGATGTCCGCCGCCGAAGCGGCCACCAGGCCCATGTTTTGTTCGCCCAAATCTGTGGCGGTAGTTGGGACCGACCTTTGATTTTGATACTGCGCCCGCACGGCCGAGACACTGAACAAGACCGCAAAGAAGATCAGTGGAAGAATGAACTGTCCCTTCAAGAGGATTCTGCGAAGAGCGGAAGTCTCTTCAACGATTCGCAGCGATTTCATTGAGGCCTCGTAGAAGGCTGGGCGATACCACGCAGCGCGCCGAGGACCCCTGCCTCCGACGCTTCTATCTGATTGGATTGTACTCGCAAGGAGGCCCAATAAAAAATCGTGCTGTTCCGGTCCGAAGCGATTCCGATGATCTTGATCCGCGGATGGTTTTGCAGGACTGCATGGCAAAAATTTGGCAGTTGATCCTCCGGATCCAGCGCCACAATCAAAAAGTCCGGCTGGGCCTTTTGGATCGCGCTTTCGATTCCTGATTCCTCTTCGACTTCGCCTACGACCTCGATGTCCGGCTGGTCCGATATCGTAGCAATCACCAGCTCCCGCATCAGGCGCGGGCGGTTCGCCACGAGGACTCTAACTGACTTCATATGATACATTCTCAGTCTGCATTGTGCTCAGAACTGGCTGAAAGAGAAAGATTCAAAGAAGTTCTAGGTCTAGGATTCGAATAGCCCAAACTCGAGGAATTCCAGGTCCTTTGGAGGTACTGAACAGTTTTTGGTACCTGAAACTAGTCCCATGTCGGGAAGATGGTGCCTTCAGCGCTGTCGAGCACTGGGCTATCCTGCCAGACTTCGGAGACGCTCAGTCTGTCTGAGACGCCGATTTTGCGCAGGATCCGATGGACATGATTCTTTACGGTTTGCTCCGAGAGGTTTAGGTGACTCGCGATTTCTTTGTTGCTCAAGCCCCGGCTGATTAGAGGAATGAGTTGCTGTTCACGCCGAGTTAATCCCCAGCGCGCCCGTTTGCGGCTGGTCGGGAATTGATCCGTTTGAGACTTGATGTAGTCGAAGAGAACACTCGTGTAACGCAGAGGGCAAACCGCGTAACCTTCGGCGACGGTTCGAATCGCGGAAACAACTTCAACAGCAGAAGCATCCTGTAGAACGTACCCACGAACTCCGTAGCGAATTGCCGCGAGGAATTGCCCACTGTCCTCGCCCATGGCGACTAGGACGCACTTGAGGCCACCGGCCAGCGGAGCTTTATCTTGCGCATGCGTCGCATCCCCTACGAGAAAGTGCAGTGAATCGAGGACAACGACGTCGACTGACAGATCACTGAGTTCAGAATGCGAAGGAAGACAAGCCGTTGACGATGATTCGACTTCGAACTCCGTTTTCTTCGATAGAATTCTTGCGATAGATTCCCTGAGCAAACGATTGCGGCACACCAGCAGAACTCTTATCTGACTGCTCATTCGAGGATTCCCCAGTGATCCCCTGAGATTTCTGGTACCGGTATTACTTTGCGTCCTAAAGTGGATACACCGAAGGCAATATCTTTGAAAGTACCAATTTTACCTTCTTCGCAATACCCCTGCTCAGGGAATCCAGTCGCCTCTCAGCCGACAATTTGAAGTAGTTGCGCCACTTAGGCTTCCCAAAACCGCAGAGTAGGCGACGCTCACTCCGACAGCGAACTGGGCTCGTCTAGAGTACCACTCTGGTACCCGCGAAAAGCAAGCCCTTTCGAGAGATACGCGCCGCCATGTTTGGAGTAGGCCACATTTCGGCTCGACGATGATGCCGGTTAGTAAGGTGAGGGAAAAGAGAGCTTGAGAAGCGTCAGCAAAACTTAAAAGCGACTGGAGGGCTTTGCGGTCACAAGCAAAGCCCCCGCATTTTGGATCCGATTGACTTACGTCTACGATGCCCTTTAGTCAAAACTTCCGGTCACGCCCTGGAATCCATGCGCGGCCTGCTTCAGGAGCCAGCTCATCACGCGCGTCGTGTTGTAGCAGTACGCCAGGTTGTAACCGAGCGTCGAGAAGCAGTGCAGCTCG